>Ga0307477_10000163_pt1 | contig 94387 bp, 118 predicted proteins | sample atmos_gasesECM2C_FD_203316 | JGI IMG/M metagenome (GOLD analysis project Ga0307477, IMG submission 203316) | Hardwood forest soil microbial communities from Morgan-Monroe State Forest, Indiana, United States - atmos_gasesECM2C_515 | ecosystem: Environmental > Terrestrial > Soil > Temperate... | reverse complement strand
CCGCAGCCCTTCGGCTGCGGAAAGAGAAGCTGAAAGCAGTTTTGGAGACGGTCTCGCTCGCGACAATGACGCCAGCCAGATAGAACTGAATTGCCTGAGACTAGTCTGGGCACATTCGCTCTTACGCTCACTGAAAATCAGTGCTGGTAAGTAAAATGGGGCTTCATCCTTACTTTAACTCAAAAATCACTTGTTTACACCGGGCTAACGTTTGTTGGGGTGCTACCAACAACTCTTTTTCTAGTTAAACTAAAGCGGGCTAGGTTCGCCGGCTTCTTACTCAAGGACCTAACGTAAGACCCAAGTTCCAAAGAATCGGACTTGCCCCCCGTTGCTCAGGGTGAAATATCCTGTGAGCGGTGTCCCCACCGTCCCTGCCAGGCCCATCGGTGTCGCGCAAGTAAACTCGACAGAGCCAGCTGGCGCGATAAGGGAGTCTGCAGGAGTAAGCGCACCCGTTGTCGTGCGCCCATCAAGTGTAAGAGCGCACGAGTCCACCCGAGCTCCTGCGGTTCCAGAGTTCACAAGAGTGACCACGCAAGATGAAGGAGCTCCAAGGTTACACGAGACCGTCCCTGGGCTGACTTCCGCCGAGGAACTCCCCTCGCACAAGCACGAAGGAAAAAGCGGACAATGGAAAGCGTGAGTACCGAGCCAATAATGAGAAATGCGACGCCCATCGCTTTGGCTATCCTTTCTCCGATCGCAAGTCTTGAGAGACCCAGCGAGAGAAGCGCGATGAGCGCGACAGTCATTTCCATCCAGAAAGCGGGTTGCGAGAGGACGTCGGTGTTGGCGAAGGCGAGCAAGACAAAGACTGTCATCAGCGCCGTGAGGGCGAGGAGGCCTGCCCCGACCCTGGTCAGAATGACGTTCATCGTTTCCGGTTCGCCGCGAACTATTTCTGGATAATGAAGTTGGGCTCTGGAGCAGCCCGTGTTTCGAAGCGCATTTTTAGTTCAACTCAAAAAGATGGCGAAAAGTATTGGGATGTCAGAGGGAGACCCTGACTCTGGTAGTTTCTATCCGCGGAGCTTGTCGAAGATCCTTCCGAGGAACCTAGTCTCTTCCTGGGGGGCCGACTGATCCACCAGGGGCGCAGGCTCGGGCGACGGGGTCACCGATTCCGCGGGGACTGACGGTGCAGAAGGCGCTTCGGCGAAGGACTCGGGGGGCTGGCTGGAGATCACCGTGATGGTCACCGTCTGCGCGCCCGAGCTCTCCGGGCCGGCGACAGGGACCTCGACGGGGGTCTCCGGGTACTGCAACGACTCCGACGGCACCGAGGGGACGAACAACGCGTCCTGCGGGCCGGCGGCGCGCGGAGCCCTCCTCCGCCTGCTCAGGGGGTCGTCCCCTAGTCTAGGCAACGGAGTATCTCCCTCGCGAGCGCGTTGTACGCCCTCGCGCCGTTGCACTCAGAATCATACTCGATGATCGACTTGTGGTAGCTCGGGGCCTCGGCGAGCCTCACGTTGACCGGGATGACGGTCGAGAACACCCTGCCCTCGAACTCGCCCCTCACCTTCGCCTCCACCTCCCTGGAGATGAGGGTCCTCTTGTCGTACATCGTCAGGACCGCCCCGAGGACCTCGAGCCTCGGGTTCAGGTCTTCGCTCACCCTCTCTACCGTCTCCAGGAGCTGGACGACCCCGTCCATCGCGAAGTAGTGCGTCTGGACCGGGATGAGAACGTGGGTCGCGGCTGTCAGGGTGTTGACCGTAAGGAGGCCGAGGGACGGTGGCGTGTCGACCACCACAAAGTCGTAGGAACCCGGCTGTTCCGCGAGTGGTTTCAGCTTCCTCCTCAGCTTGAACTGCATGTTGACGTCGCTCGCGAGCTTGATCTGGGAGGCGCTGAGGTCGGTGTCAGATGGGATGATGTCCAGGTTCTCCCTGGCGCCCTTGATCGCCGCGTCCGCGACCGTCACTGACTCGTCCAACATGACGTCTGCCGCCGTCTTCCCTCGCGGGGTGTCGGGGGTGACGAGGTAGTCGGTGGCGTTCCCCTGGGGGTCCATGTCGATGAGGAGGACCTTCTTCCCCAGGGCTGCCAGGTTGCATGAGATGTTGACGGTCAGGTCGGTCTTGCCGACGCCGCCTTTCTGGTTGGCTACCGCGATTATCCTAGTGGTCGTCCCGCGCTTGGACGAGGCCGCCGCCCGTTGCCGGGCCATTGCTTCGAGAGTGGTCAGTCCCAAAATCGTGTCACTTGATGCATGGGACCGCCGATTCTCGGATATCAGCGACAGAGTGACCTACTCTTGATAAACTGCTAAATCTTATTCGTCAAACTCACGCCGTCGTGGGGAATCCGACTTGGCGTTTTACGCGCCCAAGTTTCGTGAATCGGACCTATCCATTTATGACATCTTAGAGCCAGCAATACTGAATTTCCTACTATCTATCCTGTTTACGTTGGTGGAATCATAATGGCGACACGTATCATTGATGTATCGGCTAAGAATTCCGGATTCTACACTCTAAAATAGATTGGCTGATGTCTTGGCGACCTAGGCGCAGTGAAAAGCTTTGATTTCATCCGAGATCACTCGGGCGCTTAGCGGAATCCCACAAGGGACCCACATCATCCTGCTCTACGATTCTCCCGAGAGGAAGCGTGAGATCCTCTTCTCGCACCTTGCGATGGGAGCCAAAGACTCCAAGGTCGCTTACGTGTGCTCCGAAGAGACCCCCGACAAGATCGAAGAGGAAATGCGAGAGTTTGGGATGAACGTAAAACAACTCAAGGCCAGCGGAAGGTTGACCATCCTCGACCACGACAAGGTCTACATGAACGGGGACAAGGTCGACGTGCCCCAGGCCATCGGACACCTTTCTTATCTCGCTTGGAGTTGCAGTAAGGAGAACCTGGACGGAGGCCTTCGTCTCGCAGAAGAGATGTCGTGTTTCGTCCGCCTGAAGAGGCTGAACGACCTGACCTTCTACGAGAACCGCCTTCACCGCACGTTCTTCTTTCCGGTGACCGGCATCTGCGCCTACAGCGTCACAGAATTGCAAGCCACCGGTCAGCTCCAGACCCTACTGGCCCTCCTCCACTCGAGGGACCGCCTGATACTGACCGGACCGAAGGGCATCTCAGTCCTTGAGCCCGTCCAAGCCCGAAATCCGTCCGAAAAGACTATCACCGCCGCTTAGGCTATTCTTGCTGGCTGGGCATATCACAATTCGCTAGGCGCTGCTGGCAGCGCGCCGTCTACCTCATCGCTATCTGGAAGATCAGCTTGGAGTGCTCTTCGCAGATGCCGTACCCTATCTCTCCGGAGCAGTCCCCTATCCCCTTCATGACGCACATCTTCTCCTTTCCCCGAGGTGGCGCGAACATGGTCATGCCTCGTTAGCCTCCTTGAACTTCTTCCACTCGTTCAGCAGCTCGTCGTACTCCTTCAGGACCTCCTTGACGAACCTGGGGTGGACCCTCAGGGACGAGATGACCGTGAGCGGGTCGCTGCCCGCACTCCAATGCTCGAGGACCTGGGCGGCGGCCTCTCCCTCGCCCAAAGAGTCCGGGGACGCCTGTGAAGCCTGAAGAGCGGCCAACTTTCGCTGGGGGTGCACCTGGCGGACGTGCCCCCCAAGGCTCCTGCCGTCTAGGAATGTCTTACCACAATGCTTGCACGGGAATACAGCTAGCTCAACAGGTGCCATTCAAGCTAGCTAAGCTAGCTTAGCTGCAATTAAGCTTTATGAAAGAGGGTTCTATCTTCGGTGCTTCGTGGGATTCCGTCCCAACAATTTGTTGTTCCCAAACAATAAATATTGAAACGGCACGTCTGTGCATAAAAATATGTCTTTCCTGTCGGACATAGGGGTAGCGGACCTCCTAGTAGTGTCGCTCGTAGCCGGGACCGCGGTGGTAGGGGCGGTTGTCGTCTTGAGGTCTTCGAAGAGCAAGAAGACGAAGGAGACAGAGTCCGCCACCATGATGCCCATGAAGGATATGACGTCCGACATCCCGATGCCGATGCCCGTTCGAAACGACAACAGGGCGCCCGAGGAAGGATACAAGGGAAAAGAGAGCAAGCCAATACTCGACCTGTTCACAAAGGGTGGCCTCGAGGAGCTGAAGCCCACTCGCGATTCCGTCCTCGGCGTCCGGTATCTGGACGTGGAGGCCGTCGCCAAGATGGACCCTCGCAAGGTGCCCGGGCTCCTCGACAGTCTTGCCGCCCACGGGGACCTGAAGAGTCGGATCCAAGAACAGGCCATGGTCTGTCTCGTCTGCAACTCGACAGACCTCGCGACGCGTTACCTCTGCCCTTCGTGCAGGTCGATGGACATTCACAAGCAGCAGGTGGTGGAGCACATCTCTTGCGGCTACGTCGGTGCAGAGCTCGATTTCCCGCGGGTTGGGGGCAGGATGTCCTGCCCGAACTGCAAGGTCGAATTCAGACAGGGCAGCCCGGAGCTCAAGCCGAAGGTCAATGAGGTCTGGTTCAAATGCGGGAACTGCAGCAAGCTGTCGCGCAATCCGCTGATCTTCATTTCGTGCAGGAATTGCGAGGCGGTAGTCCCTAGCAACGGTGTGACATTCATGAATCTGTACGCATATTCTTTGGGCGAGTACAGGACGCAGCCGCCTGTCAGGGCACCGGAGCGCGAGGCCGTTCCAGTCCCCGAACCCGCCCAATTCACCAGGGCCGTCCAATCCGCCGAATTCACCAAACCCGTCCAACTCGCCGAACCCACACAAATTTTCCAATCCGTCCAACCAAGACCCTCAGTTCAAATCCCGCAGCCCCAACCCTCCATCAGCCCGCCGCCCCGAGAACAGCCTCTCGTCGCCGCGATCAAGCAGGAGGCTGCCGTAGTCAAGAAAGAGGACGATGGTTCGGCTGCTCTACTCAAGTCGCTCAGCGACATGCTCATGCGTAAGGGGTACCACGTCGAGTCTCCCGGGACCATGGTCGGGAGGACCGGGATAAAGCACAAGTTCGACCTTGTCTTCAACAAGGACGAGGCAAAGGGACTCATAAACATCGTCGCCCCCGGAGCAGGTGGAGGGCAGACGCTGGGCGAGTTCATCGTCTCGACCTACGACTCGGGCGCGACGTACGTCTTCTTGGTGACCCTCTCTGAAATCGGCAAGTCCACGAAGGAAGTGCTCAGCTCGAACGGAGTCCGCGTGATACAAGGGACGGACGTCCGGAAGGTCGTGGGCGACCTGGAAGTGCTGGTCGCTTCCGTCCGACCTTAGAGCGCGGAGACCCGACGGCTCGTTCCGGGACGCCCCTTGCCGCACCTTGAGAAGCGGACGGCTCTCCGCCGCGGCAACGTTAAAAAGCAGAGATTTGACTTTCCACGTCGGACCATGCCCAAGAACGAGGCCAAGAATATCTTCTCCGAGGTCGAGAAGCAGGCCGACACTGCAGGCTCTGCTAGGGCCTCGTGGCGGGGCGTCCTTAGCCTCAACATCCCCAGCCTGGGCCTGGGCGCGGTGGACTACCACTTGCGCGCGGCGAAGGGCCACGGAGACCTAAAGCCGGTCAACTTTGTGAAGCTAGACAAGAAGACGGGGAAGGAGGTCATCTCCCGCGAGGTACCGAGGATGTACCGCTACACGCTCGGCCCCTCAGGGGAGCGCCTCGACCTGCAGGAGATCTCCCAGGACGAGGCCAAGAAGAAGGTGAGGTACGCGGGCAAGTTCCTCGTCTCCGTCCGCAACGAAAAGAGGTTCTTCCTCAAGCACGAGCTCGAGCTCTCCGGCCAGTGGGTCGAGGTGCCCTTCGAGAGGGTCGTGGACAAGCAGGACGGGGAGGAGATAGAGCCGTTCGAGAGGACCACGCACATCGAGGTGGCCGCCGACGGGTTCGTCCCCCTCGAGAGGCTCGGCGAGTACAAGTTCAAAGAGGTCTACCAGCTCGGGGCGGACACCGACAAGAAGGTGAAGGAGACCGCATCACGCGTCACCCAGCTCGGGAGGTACCTCCTCGAGAAGCAGACGGCCCTGGTCGCGTTCTTCTCCTGGGGGAGGGGGTACCAGTTCTACACGTGCGTGATCTATCCGTACGAGAGGAAGGACGGCCTGATGTGGCTGCTGATGGGGATGAGCGAGGGGATCCTCAAGCTCGACGAGACCTGGGCGCTCCAGCAGGCCTCGGAGCGCGAGTCTCTCCCGCCGGTGCCAACGGCCAAGAAGAAGCCGAAGGTCGTCATCTCAAAGTAATCCGGATGGCGAGCCCATGAGCGAGGAGCTCCCTAACTACGTCCTCGAGAACTTCGCCCACGCAGTGAAGTCAGACCTGGGGACTTGGCTCATGGCCAACCCCCTTCCCGCCCTGGTAGAGCCCAAGGTCGATGGCATCAGGGTCTTCCTCTTCAAGAGCGGGGAGAAGCTCGTCATCTCGAGCAAGCACGGCGGGATATACACGCCCAAGGGGAGCCCCAAGGTCTTCTCCACGGTGACCGAGTTCACCCACGCGCCGCACCGGATGATACTCGACGGGGAGTACGTCTCGAAGGAGGGGGGCCTCTTCCTCTTCGACATCCTCCAGGTCGACGACAGGGACACCCGCCCTCTCGTCCTGCGAGAGAGGAAGAAGATCCTCCACCAGATCCTAAAGGGGAGCAAGCTCGAGGTGCGCTCTACCCTCGCAAAGTCCTTCGAGCAAATCGTCTCGATCAAGGAGAAGCTAGTCAAGCAGGGCCGCGAAGGGGTCGTCGTGAAGAACCCCCTCTCGACCTACGGGCAGCCCAACTCCTGGCTGAAGATGAAGAGGTACGACACCGTGGACTGCTTCATCATCGACTACGAGGAGACCCAGGAGATGAAGAGGACGGGCATACCGAGGTCGTGGCACGTCGGCGTGTACGACGACAACGGCCAGCGGGTCGACCTGGGCAAGGTAGGGTCGTTCGTCGAGAAGGTGGACCCGCGCCTGGTCAAGGTCGGGTCTGTCGTCGAGGTCCGCTTTCAGGAGCTCACCGAGGACAAGAAGCTGAGGGCCCCTTTCATTCTCCGGATTAGGCGTGACAAGGTACCGAGCGAGTGCCTCCTCTCTCAGGTAATGTAGGCCGCGAGATGCTCACATGAAGAAGGACCTCGACCCGAAGTTCGCCAAGGCGGTCGCGGACGACTTCCTCGAGAAGACAAAGGACCTCTACGCCAGGTGCCAGCTGGCTGGGAGCCTCAGGAGGCACGAGCCCGTCGTCCACGACATCGACTTTGCGGTCATCCCTAAGGGGAGGAGCTTCGACAAATGGAGGGAGGAGGTGAAGCGGCGGGTCCTCGAGATAGGGGGCATCGTGACCTCCTTCGGGGAGGTCATCTCCAACTTCACCTACAAGAGCACCCAGGTCAACCTCTTCCTCTGCCCGAACCAGGACTCCTGGGGCGTGACCCTGATGTGGGCGACTGGCCCGACGGGCCACACAATCGGGATGACGATAAAGGCGAGGGAAAGAGCCCTCCTCATCAACTCGAGGGGGATCTGGACTCGCGAGGAACCGCCTAGGCGAGTCCCCGCGCGGACCGAGCTGGAGGTCGGCAGGGTCCTGGGATGGAAGTACAAGCCCCCGGAGACGCGCGGGAAGGACGTCAAGGAGAAGCCGTCCTTCTACTAGCTCTATTGGAAGAAGGCGTATTCACTCAATAGGAGTGGCAACCGAAGATTCAGAAGTCTCAAGTCATAAGCCTTTAGACGGAAAAGGGAAGGAACTCACAGCACCGGGAAGGCAACATCCTTGTTGGATGACGTGTCCGCATGTGCTCGAACCGTTGGAAGAATAGACGAAGCATGTCGTGGCTGGCTGTTTAGAGTAGACGAGGCCAATCCCGAAGGCGTAGTAGCTACCCGAAGAGGAAGCGATAACAAATAATAGTGGGCACGAGGGTGCGTGGCAAGGATAAAATGACCCTCCGTCCAACGTGACGGGCATAACCGGAAGAAGCAAGAAGGACGCGACAAAGACAACTGCGATACCGGTAAGAATGAGTTTTGACTTGAGCCTCATGGCACCGCACTACTTTCAGGGTTGCCCACTTTTAGGTAAATAGTTTTGTCCGAATGAATTCGTACCGAGCATAAGACTTTGCAGAATCCCATTTGAAAGAGGCTTAAGTAGTCTCAGCCCGTCGCACTCCCGACATGTGGTTCATCACCCTAGTCAAATTGAGGAAGGCTCCGAACGCGAAGGATGCGGCTGAGATGAACAAGAGGATGCAGGACGCGGCCAAGAAGATGGGCGTCAAGATCCACCAGGGGTTCATGACCCTCGGCCGATACGACTCAGTCTGGATAAGCGAGGCGGCAGACATCAGCGGCCCCATGAGGCTCGCGATGATGGGCACCGACTCCGCCTCGTCCGAGACCCTCGTCGCCACTTCCTACGAAGAAGCCATGAAATGGTTGACGTAGCGGCGCGCGCGTCGCTACGCTCTCCCCTTTTTCCGGGCCCCGTTGCTAGGCGATCCCGTGGACCGAGTTCCAGCAGCAGCACTCGGCCTCGGAGCCTGTAGCCTGCGAGCACACCCGGCACTCCTGCGGGCTCTTTGACTCCATGCAGACCTTCGGGGTGCAATTGCAATCGGCGCAGCGCATGGGAATCCTACCCACCCTTTCCTCGACCACGATGACTTATGCTTTCAAGGGATAGGGGGTGGGGTGGCTTCTTCACCCCACCTCCATTTCATGCCGAGGAACCCTTCTTCTCTTGAGGCGAAGACAATACTTGAGCAGATTCGGATTTATCGGCTACCGACTGTGAGTATAGAGCACCCGTAGCAAACAGAGACCCGTTGAGGCGGAGAAACCTGGCAGGTTACTCGGAAAGAGCTTCGAGGCTCGGGCTCCAGTTCCTTCCGCACCAGTGGCACATCGTCTCGCTCATCTTTTCCGCGACGAAGTAGGTCCCACACCGGGCGCAGGTCTTCCCGTACCTCGGGGGCTGCTGGATCTGGCGCGGACGATCTTGGCTCGCCGGCTTGACTTTTTGCTCCTGCTGTACGACGACCTGTGAGTCCGTCTTCCGTTGGCCTGTGACTTTCGAGAGGAAACCCATCTTTCTTGACCGACATTCCGACCTCTTCCGACTTCTAAAGGGTTGTGAACATGAAATTCATTTTAGCGTATAAAGGCAGTGAAATCCGGGTCTCTAAGAGTATAATAAGCAAGGCGGCCGATTGTTGGGGGCATGGTAATCAAGACGATTGTGCATTTTGAGATTCCCGCGAACGACACGGCGAAGCTCAGCAAGTTCTACGCGGACACCTTCGGGTGGAAGTTCGAGAACGCGAACATGCCCGGGATGGAGTACTGGATGGTCTCGACCGGGCCACGAGAGAAGAGCGTGGGCGGCGGCATGTACAAGAAGATGGGCCCCACTGACGGGCCCCGGAACTACGTCGGCGTCGAAAGCATCGACTCCGCTATAGTCACCTTCAAGATGAACGGCGGGACCGAGGTGGTCGGGAAGCAAGAGGTCCCAGGGATGGGATGGTCCTTCATGGGCGCCGACCCCGAGGGCAACCTGCTGGGCATGTTCCAGGGGATGGCGAGGCCAGAGAGGCCGGCGCGTCGCCAGGCCAAGAAGAAGGCTCGCCCCGCAGCCAAGAGGGCCAAGAGGGCCAAGAGGGCCAAGAAATCCAGAAGATCCCGATAGAGCATCAGCATAGTCAAGCAGAGTGCAAGTCCCGCCAAGAGAAACCGTTTTTGCGCGACTGATAGTACCCTCTCCGCTCAACCTTGGCGAGAGGCTCAGGCCGCTATTCGGCCGGGTTCGACGGGGGCGGGACGAGGACGGTGTGCGTCATCGCCGACCACGAGGGCGCCGTCCTCGGCACCGGATCTTCGGGCCCGTCCAACTACATCACAGTTGGGTTAGAGAGCGCTCAGGCGTCTATCAGGGCCTCGTTCAAGAAGGCGCAGACCAAGGCCGGTTTGAAGGGGTCCCGCTCCTCTCCCGACCTCTTCGACGTGTGCTTGGGGCTCGCAGGACTTGACTCTCCGGCCGCATTCCGGACTATGGGCCGTGCCATCCGAGGGCTGGGCATCGCGAAGAACAGCATCGTGGTCAACGACTGGCTCACGGCCCTCGTCGGGGCCTTCGTCGACAAGCCCGGCGTGGTGTTGATCGCGGGGACCGGGTGCGTCGCGGCGGGGCAAGGGGCAGCCGCCTCGGGGAAGCAGGGCGTGGTCCGGGTAGGGGGTTGGGGGAACGTGGTGGACGACAGGGGGAGCGCGTACGACATCGGGAGAGGAGCCCTATACGCCGCGATGCGCGCATACGACGGGCGCGGGCCTGAGACCGCGCTACTGGCCGCCCTAATGAGGAGGCTGAGCGTGAAAGAGCCACAAGGAATCATCGAACGCGTATACGCGAAGGGGATGACCCCGACCGAGGTCGCCTCCCTCGCGTCCCTTGTGAGCGAGGCCGCCTCGATCGGCGACGAGGTCTCCATCCGCATCCTCAGAGAGAGGGGCAGACTCCTCGCCGAGTTGGTGGTGACGGTCGCCTCGAGGCTCAATCTCTTGGAGAGGCGGTTCGGTGTCGCACTCAACGGCGGCGCGTTCAACGCAGGACCTCCCCTCCTCGGCCCGATGTGGAAGGAGATACGCGCCTCGGCTCCGTCGGCGACCCAAGTGCGGGCGAGGCTCCCGCCGCCTTTCGGCGCGCTCCTGCTCATCGAGAAGGACCCCTCGTCGCGGAGGAAGCTGGCCTCCCGCTTGGAGCGGTCTATGGGGCACTGGGCGGTCGAAAACAGGTACTGAGATGGCTAGCCTATCACGGGGACTGTGAGATCCATGTTCCTTCCCATCGACTCGAGAATCTCGTCCCGGATGGCCTTCTTGCTCATGTGCCTGGCGAGGTCCTCCATCGTGATCATCCCTATGAGCCTGTCGTCCTTCATGACGGGGAGCTGCTTGATCTTCCTACGGAGCATCATCGCGGCGGCCTCAGCGGCCGACCTCTCGGGGGAAATCGTAACCAAAGGCGACGAGACGATGTCGCTCACGTGGATGCGGAACGGGTCGCGCCCCTCGGCTAAGACCTTGGCAAAGTCCCTCGCCGTGACTATTCCGACAGCCATTCCGAGGTCGAACACGACCAGGCTGTTACCTCCGGACGACACCATGAGCCTCGCGGCGTCGCTCACGGGGGTGTTCGGGGTGGTGAGCGGGACGTCGATCGTCATCAAACTTCTCACGCGGGGCATGGTAAGTCTCAGCCGGTGCCGCCGCTAATGAAGCCGTCCGACGGTTGCTCTATATTCTCCATCGGCCTATTGAGCCTCTATGGAACGGGCGAGTCTCTCCATGGGTGATTCGAACCTCAGGAACCCCCTCCTCGTGGCGGCCGTCATCTTCCTGGTCCTCTTCTTCGTCGAGTACCCGCCGCTCTTCCTCGTCGGGTACTGGTCATGGAACGGGACCGTCCACAAGGTCCTCTCGGGCTTCTTCCTGATCCTGAACCTCGTCGTCGCGCTCCAGGTTAGGAGGAAGCTGGGTTCCCGCGCGGGCGGGCAGAGACCCTAGCGCGGCTCTTCCGCTTCTCAGGTCCAGCCAGCTCGGAATCGATCCGCGCAATCTGGCTCTCCAGGACCGCCCTCATCTCCTTGAGCGCCCGCTGCCTTTCAGGCGGGGGGAGCTGCGCCATCTTCTCAGGGATTATGTCGAAGCTCTCGCGCTGACGCGTCAAGGCCAGGGACACAAAGACGGAAGGAGAAACCAGGTCGGCAAAGAGCCTGAAGAGCATATGCTGCTTCCTTCCCGTCGACGTCATGGTCTCCCTCATCTCGTCCAGTTCTTGTTTGCCTCTCTTCGTCACAGAGTACGCGGTCTTCCCCTCCTTCTGGGCGGGAGCGAGCGCCTCGACCACCCCGTCCTTCACCAGGCTCTTCAGGAGCGGATAGATCGTCCCCGGTCCGGGTCGCCAGGCCCCCTCCGTCTTGTCCTCGACGGTCTGCATTATTGAATAGCCGGTCTCAGGCTTCTTGGAGAGCAGAGAAATGATGTAGAATCGCAGGATGCCCCTTGGAACAGCCTGCGGGTGTATCCATCTTTTGGCTCCCGTACTCATATGGGGTGCGCAATGCCGTCCGTCTATATAAGTTTGAATACTTTATGGGCACCATAGTCTGCTAGTATATCGGATACGATATTCTTATAAATCCCCTGAATTTCCTCAGGTTGGAGTCATATGGGTGACATCATCTCCGTCCAAGACCTCGTCGAGGTCTACGCCGACGGGACGAGAGCGGTCGATGGAATCTCGTTCAACGTGGACGAAGGCCAGTTCTTCGGATTCCTCGGACCCAACGGAGCCGGGAAGAGCACTACGATCAAGATCCTCACGACGCTCCTGAGGAAGACCTCAGGTTCTGCCACAGTCGCAGGGTTCGACATCGACAAGCACCCCGACGCCATACGCAAGCTCATCGGGGTCGAGAATCAGGAGACGGTCGTCGAGAGCGACCTGACCGGGAGGGAGAACCTTGTGCTCCAAGGCCATTTTCAGCATCTGAACGGAGAGGCGCTCGAACAACGAGTCAACGAACTCCTGAAGCTGGTAGACCTCACGGACGTGGCCGGCAAGCGTGCAGGGCACTACTCAGGAGGGATGAAGAAGAGGCTGGACCTCGCATCCGCGCTCGTCCACAGTCCGAAGCTACTTTTCCTCGACGAGCCGACGACAGGCCTCGACCCTCAGTCGCGCGCCGCGATCTGGGAGTATCTCGACAGGCTCAACAGGGAGGAAGGAATCACCATATTCCTGACCACCCAGTACATGGAGGAGGCCGACAAGCTCTGCCGCCAGCTCGCCATCATCGACCACGGGAAGATCGTGAGCAAGGGTTCTCCCGCGGAGCTGAAGAGCAAGGTCGGGGCTGACACAATCAAGCTCTCGCTGGATAGCGGGACAGGGGACGCCAGGGACCAGCTGAACGCTCGGGCGAAGGAGATCCTCACCAACATCCAGGGCGTCACCAACGTCATCACCTCCGAGGAAGGACCGACCGTCTACGCGAAGAACGCGGGGCTGATCATCGCCGACATTGTGAGGGCGTTCGACAGCAACAAGATCCGCCTCGCCTCGGTCAGCTTCTCGTCCCCGACGCTCGACGACATCTTCCTGCAACAGACGGGAAGGAGGATAAGGACGGAGGACGTCAGCAAGGCCAACGCCCCGCCCACGATGTTCGGAAGACGGAGACGGTGAAGAGACATGGGCCTCCTCTCCGACACACGCTATCTCTACATTAGGGCGCTGAAGAAGCTGGTCCGGAACCCCATCCTGCTCTTCTTCTCCCTGTTCCAGCCGATCATATTCCTCGTCCTGTTCACGCAGCTGTTCTCGAAATTCGCGCAGGCACCAGGCCTCTTCCCGGTGGGCATAAGCTACCTCGAGTTCGCGACTCCCGGAATCCTGCTGCAGAACGCGTTCACCAGCTCGCTCCAGTCGGGGACATCGATGGTCGAGGACCTCAACAGCGGGTACCTTCAGAAGATGCTGGTCACGCCTGTGAGCAGGGCCGCGATATTGCTCGGAAGGTTGTTGAGCGATGCGACGAGGGCCATCCTTCAATCGGCCATCATCCTCGCGCTCGCCTATGCACTGGGCTTCTCCGTGGCTACGGGCGTCCTCGGAATCCTTCTCATCCTGTTCATAATCGCGTTCTTCGGACTGGCGTGGTCGGGGATCTCGCTCGCTCTCGGACTAAGGACCAAGAGCGCGGAGACGGTCTTCGGAATCGGCGGGTTCCTGACTTTTCCACTGCTGTTCATGAGCACGTCTCTGGTCCCGACAGCTGCCATGCCGGCATGGATCGGCGGCGTCTCGAGCGTGAACCCGATCAGCATCGCAGTGAACGCCGTCAGGGCCTTGTCGCTGCCTAACCAGCTCGCGGCAGGCACGGTCATCGGGGCCGTGGCCGTCATCGCCGCCATCTCAGTCGTGACGTTGGGTGCCACGCTCTACCTGTTCAGAAAGGTAGTCAGCTAAGAGTTGACAAGGGTTAAGTTCGGCCAGGAGACCGCATTACCATGCTCGCCGTAGGTGAAAAGGCCCCGGAGTTCAAGGACCTGCTCGGGGTCGACGGGAAACGATACTCTATCTCGTCGTTCAAGGACAAGCCGGTCCTCGTGATAATATTCTCTTGCAACCACTGCCCGTACGCCGTCGCGTATGAGGACAGGGTGATGGCGGTGACGAGGGACTACACGGGGAAGGGCGTCCAGTTCGTGGTTGTCAACTCGAACGACGACAAGTCCTACCCTGAGGACAGCTATCCCAAGATGATCGAGAGGGCGGAGGAGAAGGGCTTCAACTTCCCCTACGTGAGGGACGCGGATCAGAGCGTCGCGGAGGCCTACGGGGCGGTCTGCACGCCCCACGTCTTCGCCTTCGACAGCCAGAGGGTCCTCCGCTACAGGGGCAGGATAGACGACGCCCGGGAGCCGGCGAAAGCCAAGAGCTTCGATCTCAGGAACGCCCTCGACGACCTCGTCGCGGGGAACAGCGTCCGGGTGGCGGACACAAGGCCGTTCGGGTGCTCCATAAAGTGGAGCGCCGACTAACAGCGTGCCCGAAAAAGTTCACAGCGAGATGTGATTAATATCCAACCCGCTGTTCGGAAGAACGCGTTCGGCTTGCACAGGAAAACCGTCGCCATGGCGGTGCTCGGAATCGTTGTGGGTGCGGTCGTGGGATTCGTTGGCGCAGGCATCACCATCACCGCCCAGTGGGGCGCCATGCAGACGACCGTCAACGGCTGGAGCACCACCCCAGAGTGCGGCGAGATTGGGAACAACATCCTTGTGCAGGCCGCGTGCGCCGAACACCTCCCCTTGGTCAACCTGCCCCAAGAAGCGTTCTACTGGAGGGCGACCGTGGATGGCGCAGGTCAGACTTTGAACGGCCAGCATGACTACATACTGTACTTCCCGCCTGGCGGGCTCCCGCCCAACAATGCCTTTTGGTCTGTGACCATGAACACCGCCAAAGGGCTCTTCTTCGTGAACAACTCCATCAACCGCTACGAGGTCAGCGACAGGTCTGGCCTCGTGCTTAACGCCAATGGATCCCTCGACATATACATCCAGAACACGCCACCGACAGGCCACGTATCGAATTGGCTGCCAGCGCCGACGGGCAACTTCTTGCTGTTTCTCCGTGTCTATGTGCCCGGTCCGGCGATTCTGAACGGCTCGTACAAAGTGCCGCCAGTCGTCGAGGTGAGTTGAAGCTGAAACACACGAATCTGGCAGTGTTCTCGGTGGCACTCCTCCTGACAGTCGGAGTGGTCGCCTATGTCTACATCGACTACCTCGCCACGCCCTACCTGTACAACCTGTCCGCGCAGTCGGTAATCCAGAAAGGCCTGGGAGGGGGACCCATCCCTGTCAACACGCTCTATACGGAGCCTAACCTTCCGTCTCCCAATTCCACGTCCCCCCTGTTGCAGGAGGGCGCGAACCGCGATACCCTCTACACCGCCGGCGTGCTCGACCTCAGCGCGCAGCCGGATGTCTTGCACGTACCCGGCATGGGCGGCCGATACTACAGCGTGGAATTTGTCGACTCTCGAGGCGATGACTTTGCCTATGTCGGCTCGCGAACTACCGGTACTCAGGCTGGGAACTTCATCGTCAGCGGACCGGGCTGGCATGGGACAGTTCCAAATGGAGTGACGCAGATAGCATCGCCGGATAACGAAGTGTTCCTCATCGGACGGGTACTCGTGCAAAACGACAGTGACGTGTCGACTGCGTACGCCCTTTCGGAACAGATACAGCTCACACCACTGAGCAACTGGCATCCAGCGGCGGGGTAAGAGCGAGGGAAGGAGAAGTTCATCCAGCCAGCAAGCTCGGCCTCTAAGGCCCGGGCGCGTCCTTCTTCTGTGACTCCCTGCTCGCGAGGAACTCCGCCGTCATGGAGCCCGTGTCGTTGCCCGAGAGCCGCTTGTGGAGCTTCTCGAAGAAGAAGTAATAGTCCTCAGCCGCGTACTTCTTCCTCAACCCCATGATGAAGGGGTTCAGCGTCTCCCACGCGAGCCTCGTCGCGAACATGTCGTCGATTATCTCCGCCTTGACGAACCCCTTCTCGACGAGGAAGCCGAGCGACTCGAACAGGGATGCGACCTGGAGGAAAGCGAGCTGCTTCTGCTCTGGGAGCTTCTCATATTCCTCGAAGGACGAGATCTTCGCCTTGAGGACGGTAAGGTAGGAGGCCTGCACCTCCATGCTGTCCGCGAACTCGTAGATCCTCATGACCATGTCCATGGTCGCGAGGTTGTTGTTCTGCACCATCTGGTCCATCGTCAGCTTTGCCTGGTCGGTCGCAGCGTTCGCCTGCCTGACGGAGGCGCGGAGGGCCTTCTCGTCCTGCCTAATCTGGTACACGACGAACACGGCACCGAGGATGATCGCCAGCGAGCTGAGGATCGAGGCGTCCGTCGCGACTATGCTGATGTCTATCGACAATGGAGGGAGCAAACTGTCGGGTTCGCGGCATCGGACCCGCCCACTCGATTTAAGTCCTTCAGAGGCCCCGACCCTATCTCGATAATTACAGGTGGCAGCTGCAAATTCTCCTGAAGAATCGCGAAAACCCTTATTACTCCCAGGAGTAAACTATTCCACCATGGCTACCGGTGTTATGTGTGATTGTGGATGGACGATGATCTCCCCGATGGGAGACAAGGACGTGAAGAAGCACGTCATGATGCACATGCAGGACGCCCATCCAACGATGAAGATGTCCGACGACCAAATGATGAAAATGATGAAGCGAATGTGAGTCGGAAGACCCACTAGTTCAGCTCATCAACATCAAAGGCCTTTGGCCGGTCGGCGTCCCTATTTTTCAAGACCTCAGCGGACGACTTGCTGGATTTCCTTCAGTTCGCTGAGAGGTCCCTCGGCCTTTTGGACATGGTAGATCTCCACGCGCTTGTACTCGCCCGTCTGCTCTAGGAAGTCCTTCAGGTTCTGCGCCTCCCTCAGCGACCCCAGCATGAACCTGTTCATCGTCCGCTCAGTCATTCCAATGAGCAGAATCCCTGCCATCGCACCTTAGGAGATATTCCTATTATATATAGAAGTCTGAGGAAATTATTCTTAGGCGAATCGAAGGGACCGTGCTGCAGTGTGACCGAGTATGGCCGTTACCCCTCAACAAGTACCTCGCATCCGAACCCCATAAGGTGAATAACGTTTTTCGAAGGACCCATGCCGCGGTGACAACCACGACGCAGGCGGCGCCAAGTCCCCAGGCGCCCGTCGTCCCGTCGAGGAGGAACATGCTCCTCATCGTCGTCGGGGCACTCCTCGCGCTTAGCCTCGGCGTCATGGACCAGAGCATCGTCGGGACAGCCGGCCCCACTATCATCTCCGACCTCGGGGGCCTCAGCCTCTACGCATGGGTCTTCAGCGTCTACACCCTCTCGCTGACCGTCTCGATGCCAGTATACGGGAAGCTCTCGGACATCTACGGCCGGAAGAGGTTCTTCCTGGCTGGCCTCCTCATCTTCATCACGGGCTCGATGCTCTCCGGCGCCGCCCAGAACATCACCGAGCTGATCGTCTTCAGGGCGCTCCAGGGCCTGGGGAGCGGCTCCTTCTTCACGGTCGGGCTCGCGATAGTCGGGGCCTCGGTCAAGCCCGAGCAGCGGGGCAGGGTCCTCGGGCTGACCGGGAGCATATTCGGCCTGGGGGCGATAGCCGGCCCTACCGCGGGTTCCTACCTAGTCCAGTTCGTGGGCTGGAGGTGGATCTTCTACGTCAACCTCCCCGTGGGGATACTATCGCTAGTCATGGTAGCCTTCGCCCTCAAGGAGATGCGTGGTGGCGGGGTCAAGAAGAGCCTGGACTGGGTCGGAGCACTGTTGTTAGGCGGCTGGGTCTCCACCCTTCTTCTGGGGTTGCTCAACGGGGGCTCGACCTATCCATGGTTCTCACTCCCGGAGTACATCTTCTTCGGCGGGTTCGTCGTGATGCTTCCGGCCTTCCTCTGGTACGAGACGAGGGTGGAGGACCCCATCATCCCACTGAGCCTCTTCAGGAACCGCACGATCTCGGCCTCCTTCGTCGTGAACTTCGTCCGAGGGGCGGTCCTTCTCGGCCTGGTCGCCTTCCTCTCTCTCTTCATCCAGGGCGGCATCGGGGGGACGATCGAGGACACCCGGAACGTGCTCTACGCGTTCGTCGTGCCCTTCATGCTCGGGAGCATCTTCGCAGGCCAGATCGTGAACAGGCTCGGCTACAGGATAGTGACCTTCGTCGGGGTTACGCTAATGACGGTAGGTGTCGGGGCCTTTGCGTTCGTGGGGCTCTCCCCCAACGTGCTCGACCTTATCGTCCGCGCGCCGCTGGCCGGGCTGGGGATGGGAATAGGCCTCGCATCAGTCTTGAGCGCGTTCCAGAACTCGGTCGAGCGTAGGCTGATAGGTGTGGCGTCGGCCATGGCAACCTTCAGCCTAAACCTCGGCGGGGCCATAGGCGTCAGCCTCGTGGGAGCGGTCCAGGTCAACTACTTTGCGAGCCATCTTCTCGAGATAGTCAACAACGCCCCCGCGCAGTTCCAAGCCCTGCTCAGGCAGGCGCTCTCCGACCCGAACCAGGTAGGGCAGGTCCTCAACTCGCCGGCCATCCTGACCCAGGTCCTGTCCAAGTATCCCGCGCTGGTTGCGATAGTCCCGCAGCTGAGAACCGCGCTTGCGAGTTCGATCGTCGACGGGTTCTTGGTCGTGCTCGCTTTGAGCGCGGTATCGGTGGTGGCCAGCCTCCTCATACCGGCGCCGCCCAAGGTCGCGAAGGTGTACGAGCAGCAGGCCGCTCCTGCCCCGGTCGCCTGACCGAGACGATCAGGGACCGCCGGCGGAGATCCAGAGCATGTTCCCGTCGGGGTCCTCTATCTGGGCGTTCTCTCCCCACTTTGTCTTGGTGTAGTCCTGGGCCAGCTTGACCCCCTTCTTCTTCAGGTCGGCCACCGTCTTCTTGATGTCGTCGCTATAGAACCCGATCCCCGTGTTCCCGGGCTCGAGCTCCCCCTCGCATAGGTGGAGCTTCCAGTTCGCCCCCTTCTGCCAGGCCGTTATCCAGTGGCCCTCGACCGAGGTCTGGAACCCCAGCTTCTCCGCGTACCATTTCGCCGACTTCTTGCCATCAGACACCATGACCGCGACAGTGAACTCCTTTGAAATCATGTGGGCATTGCTCACGGACCAGCTTATTCCTCTTTCCGTTTGCTTTCTGCCAATCTCCTTCCGACAACCTGGACGCGAACCGACCTGGGATGGAACTGCTTCGGAAGATCCGGGGAGCTCTCGCTGTGGAGGCAGAACTCCGGGGCCGGACCCAAGACCATCTGTCGCCGCCACAGATCAGTATCGCGATCAGAAACCAACTTGGACAGGCGGTCATAGAACGCTTCATAGGACGTCCCGGCCGGCTTTCGCATCCACGTCTCAAAGCGCGCGTCGCGAAGGTCGAGGCCGCCCCTCCTCAGCTTGTACACACCTCCCGCGCCTACCGTCGCGTCTCCGGCAACCTCGTCGTGGGGCTCCTTGTTGGGCTTTGCGACCGCGGCGTCGTTCAGGACGCCGAGAGACCCGAAATCCCTCACGAGATACCAGTCTTCGTACACCTGCGACCGAGGAGGCGCCCAGGGAACCGCTCGGACACGGAAGCTCAACGCCTCGGTCAGCCCGTCCGGCGCGTGCGCGCGAAGGGAGTCCTGAAACGCCGTTAGCTTCCTCTCATAGGTCCTCCGGACGGTCCCGAGCCGAGGCCAGTGCCAGAAGACGTAGCCAAGGTACTCTGGCATAGGGACCTCCAATCTCCTTCCGCCCAAGAAAAGCATATCGAAGCGCGGCCACGGAAGGCGAAGCAGCCTGAACTTGACCTAAATCAGACGAGGTGATCTATGACTCTGACCGCCTCATCGGAGACGGAGAGCCTGTCCGTCGTGACCTCTTCGACCGTCTCGACTAGCTGGTAACGCAACGTAGTGAGCCCGTATCGCACCTGCAAATGCAGCCCCACGGCCAGTGTGAGGACGGACATCCGTAGACTGACTAGTTCTTGCATCATCCCCATTCACCGAGCATCCCGCCGGAGCTGCATTCCGGGGCCGCTAATCTCTGACATTTGCTTCCGTCTCGTGGACCTGAAGACCAAAGTCGAGGCGTCAGCCTTTCGGCGTCAGGAGCTATTAGGTGATGTGCAACAGAAATCTGGATTGCTGCCCAAGGGGCTCCGCCGAACCATCTCTACCAAATATTCTTGCCGTGACAAGGGACCACACAGCATCGACGCAGCGATACCTTAAATTCGCGGGCCCTTCAAAGTCGACCCATGAAGGGCGGGCCAAAGCCGTTGGACCAGGTGCTCGCCTCAGTGCCGCTCTTCTCCAACCTTAGCCCGAAGGAGCTGTCGGCCATCGCAAAGGCCGGGAAGCAGCAGTCGTACGAGGCGGGCCGGACAATCGTCCAGGAGAGGCACACCGGGGTCGGCTTCTACTTCATACTCGAGGGCCAGGTCGAGGTCCGCAAGCGGGGGAAGGTCATCGCGAAGCTCGGCGACGGCGACTTTTTCGGCGAGATGTCCCTCATCGACGACCAGCCGAGGTCGGCCGACGTGGTCGCTGTGGGTCTCACTAAGTGCTTCTCCCTATCAGCTTGGTCGTTCGTCGCCCTTGTAAAGTCTGAGCCGAAGGTCGCCCTCGGCATGATGAAGGAGCTCGTCCACAGGCTCCGTAGCACCGACAGCGGGCTCGCGGACTGAGAACATCTTTGCCAAGTATGATGTTCACGCGGGGGGCGAGGAGTCCCCTCTAGCCAATCACAGGAACTTAGACCGCCAGCTATACGCGCTCAGTGGCGGTTATCGCTGGATGTGCGTTTATATCTCGCCTGGCAATATTAGGTTGGTATGAAGCGGTCGGAGCAGGAGCACAGGGACGACCTGCTGTATCTGAGAGCCAAACTGGCACAGCCTGAACCGGAGATAGACGCTTGGTTAAACGGAATAGTGGACGGATGGATCGCTGCACGTAAAGCCAAGAGGCCTCGGACGAATCATGCCTGACGCGAACGACATGGCAGAGGTTCGACGACTCATAGAGCGACTCGAGCCAGTAATGTTAGGTAGGGTGGCAACCGCTGCGCGGCTCTCCCCGGAGACGCTTCCCGATGAGATTATGTTGTTAGAGAGCGTCACCATATTGCGAAAAGAATTTAGTTCTCGAACCACCTAATCCCTATGCGGGAATTCGCATCCAGCCTAATACTGGAGTCTGGGCTCCCGATACGTAGAGCAGCTTGCTCACTTTGTGCTGACCCGGTCACCCCGTGGGCGTGCATGTACGCTGGGCGGGCGAGGCGAGAAGTCCACGTCCAGCCAAATACGGGAACCTTGGAATTACTGACGCGGCTAGGCTACCTTCGTCGAAGAGCTCGGAGAGGACTAGAGGCGACAAACGCGGAAGTCAGCTCGAACACCTAAATGCATAACGAAATGCCGGGTTCGGGCTAGTTGGAGAGCCGCTCCACGGTCTGGATAGTCCTGGTGAACCGGCTCTTCTACTCGATCAACTGGTTCTCCGTCCCGCCCATCTTCTTCCTGATAGCAGCCGACCTCCACTCGCAGGTCTCAGGCCTCGGGCTGATATCGTCGACCTTCCTCGTGGGCATTGGCCTCTTCCAGGTCCCCGGCGCGGTCCTCTCCTCGCGGTATGGCCCGAGGGCCATATGCATCGTCGGGATGCTATTGCTCTCGATCTCTGCCATCCTCTGCGGGGCCGTGTCGTCTATCGAGCTGATCTCTTTCCTCAGGTTCTTCAGCGGGATGGGCATGGCCCTCTTCTTCGCTCCGAGCATCGCCCTGATGACCCAGAACTCGCGCCCGGGCTCCACGGGGTTCGTGCTCGGGCTGAACAACGCGGTGGCCTCGCTCGGCGGAGGGATAGGGCTCTTCGCGTGGGCGATAATCGGGGACTCGGTAGGGTGGAGGCTCAGCATGGTCCTCATAGGAGCGCTGGGGCTGGCGTCCACAGTCTTTCTGCTGCTCTTCGTGCGACGGGACGCGCCGACGGTCGGCCCAGGCTTCCGGCTCGCGGACGTCAAGAGGGTCCTACTCGATAGGTGGCTGCTCACCGTTGGGAGCGTCCTCCTGGCCTACAATCTGGGGAACACCCTTGTGGCAACCTTCGCCGAGGTCTACCTACACGACAGCCTCGGGCTCTCAGCGGCGCTCTCGGGCGGGCTTGGCAGCCTCGTGGTACTCGCAGGGCTCTTCACCGCCCCTCTCGCCGGCCACTTCCACGACAGGGTCGGGAAGGTCAGGCTCGTCCTCGCAGTCGTGGGGCTCGCGATAGCGGCAGGGGTGGCCCTCGCCTCCCTTGCCACACCCGCGGCGGTCGTCGTCGCCGCGGTGACCGTCGGGCTCGCCAGCGGCGTCGGCTACACGTTCGGGTTCGGGACCGCGTGGCAGTCGACCAAGGTGAAGGAGGAGAGCGCGATAGCGATGAGCTGGGTCAACTCGATCCAGCTACTTTTCGGCTTCTGGGCTCCCTACCTCTTCTCGTTCGTCGTCGTGGGGTACGGTTACGAGCTCGCCTGGCTGACGGGGGGCCTCTACACTGCCGTGTTCATCATCCCGATAGCGCTCTCGCGCGCTCCCGCGCGGCAAGCAAACGAGACCTAGCGGGGCTCACTGAGTCTTAGGGTGCTTGGTCTGGTACCAGGCTCCGGCAATCGTGACCAATAGGGCGACCAAACCGGCCGGCGCGACCGGGATGAAGAATAACAATCCCTCGAAGAGTAATGCTCCTCCGAGGAACGCGGTGGCCACGGAGAGGATCTTGTCCGAAAGGACCAGCGCGACAATGAAGCAGACGACGCCGGCAGCAAGAGGGATGATGCCCGTGGAGCCCATGATAGCTCCCACCAGAGAGTACCCGACGTACCCGAGCACGATCGCCACCGTCAGTCGCATCAGGAACACGCCCAACAGTCCCAAGATCACGAACCCGATGACCGCGCCAATGAGCGCGAACGGGAGCGCGACTAGCCCCACCACAAGCCCCCCGATCAAGGCCCCCACGAAGCCTGCAGCCAGGAATACGAGAAGCTTGAGCATGCTGCGCCCTGCGAAGATTAGGACAAGCGCGAGGACGACTATGACCAGTGCAACGATTGGGCTGCCGAGTGCGGCGAGACCTGTGGGCAGCGGAGCCATGTTTGTCGTGCATATCACCCGGCCGGTTCTTAAATGGATTCGGTTCCTGGAAGTGGAATGTTACAGTCCTTAGAGATTCATCTTTTTTCTTGACGGGAGAAACGGAACGTTCTCGCAAAATCCAGAGGCAGGGGCAACCAAAGCGTAAATCGTAGGGAAAGTGAGAAAGGGCCAACGGAGAGAATATCCTTGTCAAATAAGCTGCTGAACCCACACCTAGACTCCCTCGTTTTCAGATTCCTAGTCATCATCGGAATGGTCCTTGTGGGCTCTGGCGGGTTCATTTCGATATTCTATCATGGACAGCTGGCAAATTGCGCTAACAGTCGTCTTCCCTGTCCAGACTACGCCATTTGGGTAAACAACGGCATCTTCATTCTTGGCATTGGTATCGCCGCTATTGTCCTTGGGATAGTGGTGATGGTGGCGCGGCCAGCACCGTCGCCTATCTAGTCGATACCATTTCAGGCCGTCACGGACTCGCCTCACGTTAGGCCTAATTGTTGATGAATATCGCGACCTGGTCGCCGTAGTACCCGTTAAGCTTCTCAAAGCCGTCCCTCGAGAAGACCCTGTGGCCCTTCGCCGGCTTCGAGGCGGGGTCGTTGACGAAGACCTTGGTGCCCTCCACCCCCGTCACGACAACCCAGTGGGCCCAGTCCTCGTCCTCGAAGAACCTCGCGCTCGTGAGCAGTATCGAAAGCGCCCCCTCCTTCAGCCTGCCCTCGATGTCCGGGAGCTTGATCTTCGCCACCTTCTTCTCAGTGAGGCCGAGCCCGACGGCCCTCAGCTTCCTCTCCTCGAACTGCGCCTCCGCGAACCCGTAGAACCTCTTCGTCCAGTCCCTGGCTCCCCTCCCCGTGAGCCTCTGGGGCGTCTTGCTGATGTACTCGATTCCCTTCACATTCGTCAGGATGTCGGCGCTGAGACCGTGCCTGAGTGCCGCGAGGGCGAGCCCGTACCTGCTCGTCGGGGGGAGGGGCGCGAGGGCGCTCTGCCTCCAGAGGTCTGTCTCGTTCTCCCTGCTCATGACGTACCCCTCGTCGAAGTGCTTGAACACCATCATCAGGCACGCTGGGCCGCACGTAAAGTCGTACTGCTGCTCGTAGTGGGGGACTACCGTCCGCTGTCCCCCGACGGTCTTCTTGGCCAAGCTCACGAGCTCCTCTTCCTTGGCCTCGAGCCCGGCGGCTGTTTCACCAGGTCTTTCTCCATTGCCTTGGCGAGGTTCTTCCATATCTCAGCGTCGCCGTCCCTCTCCTTGCGCGCCAGCCTGGCCTTGTCGGCCTCGGTGGCCGGCTTGTCGGCGTAGTTCACCTGGAGGCCTGTGAAGCGCAGCCGCGATGTCCCTCGCCCCTCGGGCAGGAACTCGTAGACGAACTGGGAGTTGGTGTTCGGGCCGTCCACGTGCGTGTTCGTCAAGACCAGCCTCATCGGGTCGAGTTTGACCAGCTTCTTCTTGACAATAGGCCTTCCGTCCTTGTCGAAGGTCGTGTCCAGGAGGATTAGTGTGTCATCGGTTACATGGCTGATCTTCCTCCTGCCCTTCTTTCCCATGAGGCCCCAGTCGGTCGGCCGGTAATCAGTGGCCCAATCGTACGCGTCGCGCGCGGGCACCGGGAACCGCTGGCTGAACTCGTACCTGAAAGAGAACGACACCATCGGACTTGCCATGTCTAGCCTCCTCGGCCTCATGCGGGACTACGCTGTTAATCTTGTGGTAGAGGTCAGCTGAAGATCTCCTGCAGCTGTACGCCAGCCGGCCTCGGGTGCGCCCGGGAGTGCTTTGTCATGTGCACGTAGCAGTAGGTCTTCTCGCAGACGTGGCAAGCGAAGTGGTACCCAACATCTAGCCTGCCGCCGCAGTAATCGCAAGAACCCTGCTTTTTGTCGTGTGAGCCAGAATCGCTAGGCAAGTCGGTCCCCTATTCGGCCGAGGTCTCCGCAGACCATCGCGCAGAATCAGGCCTCGGTGATAATATGAGTTCTCGAATTACTCTATAGCAACTGCTATTGAATATAGAGACGCAGTGAAAACGCTGGAGAAGGCTGCTATCCCTATCCGGTGCCCTTGAGCCTCATTATCTTGCTCTTGCCTAGGACGATCCAGACCTCGACCTCTCCTCCTGGCTGGAGCTTCCCCTGTAGCTCGGGCTCCGTCGGCAGCGGGCTCTCCGTCACTTCGAAGTTCTGCATGTCCATGAGCTGGACGCTCGTGGGGGTGGTCGAGATGATCTGCGCCGCCCTCTTGTCTATCATCGGGACCTCGACGTGCGTGTCCACCGTCCCGATGACGGTCTTCTTGGAGCCGGTGAACACAGCGATCCCGGTGAGCCTGACCTTCGCGCTACCGTGCTTCCCTGGCTTGCTCTTCTCCACCTCGACGACCTTGCACGCCTCCCCATCGATGATGATGTAGCTGCCTTCCTTGAGGGTCCCAAGGTCAACGGGCCGGCTCAAACGCTTCTGGCCACAACTTTTCAAAGTCACAGTAATTAAGCCTTGAACCGGGTTTGTGTTTTCAGTCTGGTTTCCAGCCTGAAACCTCGCGAGGGGCCCGGGGAGCTTTCATTAACAAAGCATATATCATTGGAGACATCCAAGGGTAATCATAGATGCAGGCAGACTCTACTAAGACGCTGGGGGCGAGCACCCGCGAGCGCGAGAAGCGCGCCAGCGGATGACTTCCATAACCAATGACAGTGAACCACGGGTCTTGAGCGAGAAGATTCACGTCCTAGACTCCACTGCCTTTTTCGCAGGAATCCCATTCCAGGGGAACGGCAAGTACTACACGACCTACCAGGTCCTCGACGAGGTCAGGGGTCGGGGCGTGGGCGCCCAGCTCATCCACTCGAGGGTGCAGGTTACGGAGCCCTCGAAGGAGGCGAGCCAGAAGGTCTCCGAGGCCGCGGCCAAGACGGGAGACCTAAAGTCGCTCTCGGCCGCCGACAAGTCCATCCTCGCGGTCTCCCTCGACCTGATAACGGCGAGGAGCGACGAGGGCGTGGTCCTGGTCACGGACGACTTCGCGGTCCGTAACGTCGCCGAGGTCGTAGGCATCAACCTCTCTGAGACGCACATCCGCGGCGAGTGGAAGAACATCACCTGGATCACCTACTGCAAGGGCTGCGGGAAGGAGTACAGCGACGCGAAGAAGCCTGTCTGCGATGTCTGCGGGACTAAGCTATCCCGGAAGCCCAGACCAAGCGACTGACTCCCCAGGACTCCACCGCATTAAATATGGCTTAGAGGGAGACCTCGTGTGGGCCGGTAGTTCAGCGGTACGAACGCCCGCCTCGCACGCGGGAGAAGGCACGGAGCCTCCCGACGCCGGGGGTTCAAATCCCCCCCGGTCCACACCTAACCCCAGGCTTGCGCCCAGTCGGGTCAGGGAGGAGGGAGGAGCGGCATCGTAAATCCGACATACGTGATCGCAACCATCGCGACCAGCACGACTACCAGTGCCAAGATGAACTGTGTCCAACCACTCAATGCGACGCCTTCCGGGCCGACTCAATTCTATAAAGCATTTTTGGGATTCGCCTCTTTTGTTCAGCGTTGAAGCTGCTTCTCAAGGAGGAGCGACTCAGCGGAGCTTGCAGATCTCGGGCATCCGCCGCTTGTGCTCCGACGCCTCGTACTTCCCGATGATGACGTCGAGCTTCGCCTTGCTCAGCTTCAGCTCGCTCGCGATGTCCTTCGCGTCCCGGCCCTCCTCGAACTTCATCTTGAATATCCTGTCGACGAGCTCGTACTCCATCCCTATCTCCGACTCGGCTATGTGCCCCGGCCAGAGCCTGGGGCTGCTCCTCTTCGCGATTATCCTCCTGTTGATCCCCAGGGTCTCGCCCAGCCTCCTCACCTCCGTCTTATAGAGGTCCCCGATGGGGAGGATGTCGACCCCTCCGTCACCATATTTTGTAAAGTATCCAAGTTGAGCCTCGGACCTGTCCCCCGTCCCAAGGACCAACCTGTTCATCATGTTGGCGTGGTAGTAGAGCAACGACATCCTGATCCTCGCCCGTAGGTTGCCCTCCGCGAGCCGGTTCTCATGGAGGGTCTTCATGAACGCCTTGTGGATTGGCGCGATGTCGATCTCCTTCGACTCGACGCCCAGCTCGCTCGCGACCATCTTCGCGTCGGAGACGTCCTTCTCCGGCGTCGCCCTCAGGTCGGGCATTATCAGCCCCATTACCCTCCTGCTCCCGAGGGCCTCCACCGAGAGGTACGCCGTGACGGCGGAGTCGATCCCCCCGCTCAGCCCTATGACCCCTCCCTCGGCGTCGCTCTCGTCGACCTTCCGCTTGATGAACGCGATGATCTTCTTCTTGGCAGAGACCAGATTGAGCTCTGTGGCGAGCAAAACAGTCGTTCTAACTGGTTCGAGTTGAAATACTTTTTAGTCGGCGAACCGCGAGCGGAACATGGCGAAGGGAGATCTCCCCGACCGTATCTTCTGGCTAGCCAACGACAGGGAGATCAAGGAGGCGAAGACGACCGACGTCTACTTCCTCAACACCAAAGAGGTCCTGGCCAAGCACCACATCGACTCCGAGGTCGTCATGGAGGTCTTCGTCCGCGAGCTCCCCTATCCAGGGATATGGGGGGTACTGAGCGGGGTCTACGAGGCCGCGAAGCTCCTCGAGGGGCTTCCGGTGGACGTCTGGTCGTTCGACGAGGGGTCAGTCTTCCTCGCCGACGGGAGGAGCGTCCTCTACGAGCCGGTGATGACCATCGTCGGAAGGTACAGGGATTTTGCCGAGTACGAGAACCCGCTCCTCGGCCTCCTGGCCTCCGCCAGCAGCATATCGACTCGGGCCGCCCGTTTCAGGGAGGCGGCAGGCGACCGCATGCTTGTCAGCTTCGGGACGAGGCGGGTCCACCCCGCTCTCGCACCGCTCGTCGAGCGTTGCTGCTACATCTCGGGCTTCGACGGGTTCTCGAACGTGCTAGCGGGAAAGCTCCTCAAGGTCGAGCCCTCCGGGACGATGCCCCACGCCCTCGTCCAGGTCGTGGGAGAACAGGCTACCGCCTGGAGGCTCTACGACAAGACGCTACCGAAGAATGTGAAGAGGACGGTCATCGCCGACACCTTCTGGGACGAGAAGACCGAGGCCGTGAAGGCCCTCGAGACCCTGGGGAAGAGGCTCTGGGCGGTCCGGCTGGACACCCCGGCCTCGAGGAAGGGCGACCTCCGAAAGATAATCGAGGAAGTCAGGTGGGAGTTGGACATCCGCGGCGGCGAGTCGGTGAAGATAATCGTCTCGGGCCGGATGGACGAGCAGACGGTCGCGCAGCTCAAGGACGTAGCCGACGGGTTCGGGATAGGCACCGCCGTGGCGTACCCTCCCGTCATCGACTTTTCCGCGAAGATCGTGGAGGTCGGCAAGGGAAGCAGCCGCTTCAGGGCGAAGAGGGGCGGGCTCGGGGGGAGGAAGGACGTCTACCGCTCGGACGGGTTCAACGACCGGGTCGTCCTCCACGACTCTAAGGTGAAGGGCGGGGAGCCGATGCTAAAGCCTCTCCTCAGGCGCGGGAAGATGGTCTCAAGGTTCGAGGACGTCGAGTCGCTCAGGAAGAAGGTCGTCGCGCAGTTGGCTGACCTCCAAGGCGCCGAGCCATCCCTGAGACGGTGATAGTCGTAAAGCCTGCCCTGATAATCGTCGACGTGCAAAGGGACTTTTGCCCTGGCGGTTCCCTGCCGGTCCGCGACGGCGATGCGATAATCCCTGCAGTCAACGAGCTAGTTACGGCGTTCACGAAGAAGGCCCTCCCCGTCTTCTACACAAGGGACTGGCACCCGAAGAACCACATCTCGTTCAAGCAGTACGGCGGGCCGTGGCCTCCCCACTGCGTCCAGGGGACGCCCGGAGCCGCGTTCCACCCCTCGCTCCTCGTGGCGAATGGCTCCGAGGTCGTCAGCAAGGGGACTTCCCCGACCGAGGACGCGTACTCGGGCTTCCAGGGGACCGACCTTGACAAGAGGCTCAAGAGAGACCATGTAGAGAGGATCTACGTGGCCGGCCTTGCGACCGACTACTGCGTCAAGAACACCGTCATCGACGGGGCCGGGAAGGGCTTCGAGACCTACGTTGTCGACGACTGCGTAAAGGGGGTCAACGTGAAGCCTACGGACTCTGCGAAGGCCTTCAGGGCAATGATGTCGCACGAGGCTAGTAAGACCTCGGCTGCCGATGTCTTGAAGGTGCTTCGGTGAAGTGCGCTTTCGCGCTTTCATGGGCGCTTAAATAACGCCATAAGATATTCTAGCGTGAAGATGGCAGAGAAGGTCCCTGGCTGGCTTGAACGGATACTCCTCCCCCAGCTAAGCGAGATGAAAGGGGAACTCAAAGGGTTTAGGGGGGAAGTCATCGGGGAACTCAAGGCGGTGAACGGAAGAATAGACGGCCTCGAAGGCACGATTGATGGCCTGCAGGGCAAGATTGATGGCCTCGAAGGCAAGATAGATGGCCTGGAAGGGAAGATGAACGCGGAGTTCAGAGCTGTTCACTCGGAAATCAAGCGACTAGACGACAGGATGGTCAACATCGATAAACAGATAGATGTCGCCCAACGTGTCGCGGTGATCGAGACAAAGGTACGCGAGCTAGAGGCGAGAAAGTGACGCGTGGCGATTCGTCTTCATCCTGACTTGCGCCAGTCGAGCTTGCCCGTCGAAGCACGCCACGGCGTCTGCCTTCATCCGCTCGGGGCTTCTTATATATCATCCGCTCCTCGCGCGTTCAATTCACTCCGTCTGTGAGCTTCATTTTTCTACGGTGTACGTGATGTGCGTAACCTCTGCGGACGGCGACGCCTGCTTAATCTTGGTCCGAATATCGTTTCTCATGCCCGAAAACATGCGAGTGCCTTGGCCGAAGAACACTGGCGTGTAGTGAACGGTGAATTCGTCCACTAGCCCGGCGTTCAAGAACTGCTGAATCACGTTTGCCCCTCCTGCGATTCGGATGTCCCTCCCACCAGCGGCCTTTCGGGCCTGTGAAAGGGCGCTCTCTATCCCATCGTTCACGAAATAGAAAGTGGTGCCTCCGGGCCGTTCCCAGGGCTTGCGAACCTGGTGTGTCACTACGTAGACGGGGGTGTGGAAAGGGGCTTCTTCCGGCCAAGATCGTTCTCCGCTCTCAAACATCCGCTTCCCCATCACGCTTACGCCAGTGCGATTGAATGTCTCCTCCAGGATCCGGTTGTCCTGACCTATCTCACCTCCCTCGCCAAGCTTGAGATTCTCCCTGAAGAACTTCTGCTTGAATACCCAGCTCGTGAGTTCAGCCCACTTGCCCATCCAGTTCTTGTAGCTCGGATCGTCCGCGTGAGCCATATCCATTCCTTCAGGTGCCATGAAGCCGTCGAGAGTCGACATGACAGAGAAGAAGACCTTAGCCAATCCGTTCTCTTGGGCGGCGAGTCATCAAATTATTGATAAGTGCTTCGCTACGTAGGATTCGGCCCAGAGTTCAATGCGTTCTCGCAGAGATCTGAATGCTGGGCCGCCTAGAGAAGACTTCGTGCTCATTCTCTATGACAAGGACGCGAGCAGGAAATCTGAGATTTCGGCCTGAGTTAGGGGTCGAGGGGGATTGGCTTTCGAGGGTAGAAATTCAACAGCAACACCCGAGCAGGCTTCTATTCGGATAAGTTCCTAGGACGGAAGAGGTGATTCGTGCAACAGAGTTAGTAGAATCGCATCTAGAGTCGCTTTATTGTCTTTAGCGCCTCATATACGGTGACTACCAGCGCGGAGACATTGATGGCGACCGCGAAGAAATAGACCGAAGTAATCGAAGCCGGCCTGAGAAAGGCGAGAAGAATGGCGAGCGTTCCGAGAAAGAACGCGACATATGCCGTCTGCACCGGTATGGAGAAGCTCCTGATTCGAATGATGTTCTCGAGTACGACCTTATCAATCACGTACCCCTCTTGTTTCTCTCTGACCAAGCCCAAATCGACAAGCTTCTTGATATGGTATTGGGCCACCGAAGGCGAGCTTAGACCTAGTCCCTTCTGCACCTCGCTGATTCCAACGGGTCTCGAACTCTTGAACATGAAGCGATATACTCGGTAGGTCGTCCCCGTAATGTAAGAGCCCTCGGACCTAGCCAAGCGTATCCACCTTTTGCTTTTCTGTCGACCGCCCATATATTACTAAAGTATAATCATGCCGAAAACAATCTCGCTAATCTGTAGCAATGTATACCTCCTCAACCAATAAGCTGACATGGAACCAACTGAACGGACAAAGGCAATCGGCACTGCGGTCGCGATTGCGGTTGCCCTCGCTGCTGCCGTTGGAGCGATAGCAATCTATTCCTTCCCGACCTCGACGACCACTGCGAGCAGCACATCATACATTGTCCCATTTCAGGTGACGCCACAAAGCGGTCAAAGCGGGACCGTCGCGTCTATCTCCGGAAGCGGCCTGCCGCCAAGTACAGTCTACAGATATTGTTACGTCTCGGGCACGCCGACCGTTCATCTTCAGTGTCCGTCAAGTTCACTCAACTTCACGACGACTTTCGATGGTGACGTTCCGGGATCCCCTCCGGTAACATTGACGATTGCAGGCCAACCAGGACTATACACAATCACAATCAGTGATGCTACTTCCGCAGCCCTGTGGGTCTATTCGTTCACGATTACGGATACCGCGCCGTAGTTCCCGTTGCAAGCTCTTGCGACAATCGCTTTGTCTGCCATGGCTCTCGTTTCGATGATCTCAAGAAAGTCCTTCGGAACGACGAACCGAGGGACAACTGTGTTTCTACCGCATGGAAACTAAGCATGCCACGCGTCCCCCGCTTTGCCGACGCCTTCCTTCTTTTACTTATCGGCACGGGGGGCGCGGGGCGCTCCGCTGGTGAGCGCTCGGGTCTAGGCTGCCAGGTGAAGGGTCACGGTCAGCCTGACTTCGGAGGTCGTCCGGCAGAAGCTGATAGTCCTGCCGCCGCTCTGTCCAGACTCGCCATCGTGTGAGTTCATAGACATCGGATAGCCTGGTTCGCGATATAGGAAATTCCTCAGTTTCGTCACCTGCGGGCGCACTGTCTTTTGGAATTGCTGAGGAGGCTGGATATGGATTCTGGTTCCATCTTTCGGCGGCCTCCGGGCAAAAGGGGCTGACCAGGCTTTCGCTCTCGAGGGCGCGAACGATTAATTAAGTCCGGAGGAACTCCATCCGCCCCCTTGATGGACGACGAGCCGGAGCAACAGCTCAGCTGGTACCAGGCCCTCCAGCAGGACCCGGAGTACTACACGAACACCAAGCAGGGGCAGGAGGAGCTCGCCAAGATGATCCGCCAGGAGTCCGAGAGGCTCCTCGAGGAGATAGGCAGGTCCGTCAAGAGGACCAAGGAGATAATCTGGCTCTCAAAGTTCTGCTCCGCGTGCAGGTTCTACGACGCCCGCGGGTCGAGGACGATGTGCCAAAAGTGGAACGTGAGGGTCGTGAAGCCGTTCTACGGGAGGCCGGTCTGGGAGAAAGTCCCTGGGAAGAACACCGACGAGAAAGTCCTCGTCGTGGCCGACGTCGACTGGGACCAGAAATGGAAGGAGATCTCCGACAAGATAGTCGAGTGGGCGGTGGAGAAGGTGAACGGTGGCTACCCGTACTTCTGCTTCGCCAGCCCCTGAGGGAAAGAGAGGCTATGGGTCGGACTCTAGGTCTGCGAGAGACCAGGGGTGAGACTGACTAAAAGCGAACCAGAAGGAATGCAGATAGTCCTCAATTATGGTGTACATGGTGTCTATCTCAGAGGGTTCTCCTGCCCAGCACCTTCTCGTCTCCCAGGCCATCCCCGTCATCCGACAAGCGACAGGCAGACGGCCACGAGCGCAGAGCTGTACAGAGCCACGAGGGTCGCATATAGTAGCACGTCAACTCGTCTCATCCTGTAGAGGGACGGCCAGGAAAATAGATAACCCTTCAGAGAATTTTTCACTAAAGAGTACTACAGAGAATTGTTCCTGTCTCAGCACCTGGATTACTTGATGCAGAATTAGGGGCCCTGACCGCGATTCGAACGCGGGTCGGAAGGTGACTGCGGATTCTTCCACCACAGCCTTCTATGCTAGGCCAGGCTACACTATCAGGGCCACTGGGTTCCGACGGGTCTTTCGTGCTCTATTTAGACTGTGACGAAGCTCCGGGGCGTCCGTTAAAAACACTGTTAATGATTTTGATTAACGTCGTTAACGTTAAGTATCACATAGGTTATACCAGGAACCTCGCCTTGATCAGCTTTATCGAGCTGGTCGCCCTCGCCTCGTTCTCCGGGCTGACCATATTCCTGGGCCTTCCCCTCGCCCTCCTCCAGCAGGTCAGCTCGCACAAGAAGGGCTTCCTAAACGCCCTCGCGATTGGCATACTCCTCTTCCTGATAACCGACGTGTTCAACCACGCCTGGGACAGCGCTTCCGGGGCCGCGGTCGCCGCCTCTTTGGGGAAGGGCACGGCCCTTGACGCGGGGCTCGACCTCCTGGCGATGCTCGGAGGAATAGCTGTGGGCCTCCTCAGCCTCGTCTTCTACGAGTCCAGGTTCATGGTCAGGCGTCCCGCCGCCGAGGGCGCGACCGCGGGGATGGTCGAGGACCACACCTCGTACAAGCTAGCGATGATGATCGCCACCGGAATCGGGGCCCACAACTTCAGCGAGGGCCTCGCGATAGGGCAGTCCTACGTCGCCGGCTCGATCGGCCTCGCCCTCATCCTGATCATAGGGTTCGGCGCCCACAACGCGACGGAGGGCTTCGGCATCGCTAGCCCCCTCACACGCCTCAACGGCAGGCCTAAGGTCGGCTTCCTCGCCACCGCCGGCCTCGTGGGAGGTGGCCCCACCTTCCTGGGCACCATCGTCGGGAGCCTCTGGACGTCCACCTTCGTCTACATCCTCTTCCTGAGCATCGCGGGAGGGGCGCTCGTCTACGTCTCCCTCCTCATGTTCAACTCCGGGAGGAGGCACACCACCAACGGGGTCATGATGGCCGGGATCTTCGTGGGGCTGTGCGCGGGGTTCCTCACCGACCTGCTGGTTACCCTCGGCGGGGCCTGACCGGCTGGAATTAACAGTGTTTTTAACAGTGCCGCGCCGCCTTCGGGTATCTACTTGAGCACGGGAAAGGGGTTCGTAGTAAAGGGCGAGGAGAGGCTGATGCCCCTCGTCAGGGCGAAGCTAGCCGAGAGGCTGGTCCGAGAGGGCTTCCGGCCGACCGACGTCGCAAAGGCGCTCTCTGTCACCCCCGCCGCGGTCACCCAGTACCTGAAGGGGTCGCGGGGCGGAGCCATCGAGTGGACTGACATCGACAGCATAGTCGTCCCGCTCGCGGAGAAGCTCTCGAGGAGGATGCGCAGCGGCCTGGGTGGCCTGCAGTCTGTGGAGCTGCTCGAGGCCGCGAACCAGCTCCTCGTCCTCCACAGCGGCCGGAAGATCCTCCAGGGGCCGCCCAGGAAGGCCGAGCACGGGGAGGCTCTCGCGATCTTGAAGAATAGGCTGAGCCTCGAGCTCGCGGCCTCCGAGAAATACCTCGAGCTGGCCAATGAGGTCGAGGACGACTATGTGAAGCTCGTCCTCAGGATGATAGCGTCGGACAGCATGAGGCACGCCGACGTCGTCTCCCAGGTCATATCCTGGTACGAGGCAGGGCACGACCCCTCCTACTCGCTCCCGAGCGACTCCCTCCTCCGCGACATGCTCTCGCTCGAGGACTCCGCGCAAGAGACGGAGCTGAGCAAGACCGTCGAGGCCGAGCATCCCGTGGCGAAGCTCCTCCTCGAGTGGATAGACATCGACGAGGGCAAGCACGAGAAGATCGTCGAGCGGTTGGTCAAACTGAGCAAGGCGGGGCGCCGCCAGGGGAGGGGCCCAGGTTGAAGGCGCTGACCCACTACATCTTCTCCATCGGGATAGGCGTCCTCCTCTGTGAGCGACTGGGGCACTTCTCGTTCATCGACGTGGTCCTCGTCGTCTGGCTCGGCCTGGCCGTTAACGCTGTGATCGACGTCTTCGGGCACGGCATCCGAGGGGGCGTCGGGAACAGGTCTTTCCTCACCCACTCTGTCTTCACCGCCCCCCTGTGGGGAGGGGCCGTCGCCGTCCTCTCGGTCTACGTGCCCGTGAAGTTCCAGATCTTCCCGATAAGCCTGTGGGAGGCCGCCTTCGTGGTAGGGATGGGAGTCGTGGTCGCGTACTCGCACCTCTTCCTAGACGCCCTGACAGAGGGCGGGGTCTTCTGGGGGAAGAGGAGGATTGCGCTCGCCCACATGAGGTACAACAACCGCATCCTGAACGGCGCCTTTCTGGTCATCGGGGCGTTCTTCACCCTGGCGGCCTTCCTCCCCATCGCCTAGCCACCTGACGCGAAGGGATTTGTAGGGGAGCGCGCCTCAGTCCGCCCGTGTTCTGCCCCAGCTGTGGGAAGACCGTCGACGACAAGGCCTCCTTCTGCCCGTTCTGCGGGGCCGCCCTGAGGCCAGGGAGCTCGGCGTCCACCTCGGGCCAGTTGATGCTGCTCACCGCGAACTACGCGTCGGGCTACAGGTCGACAAGGTCCTGGGCCTGGTCTACGGGATAACAGTCCGCTCGAGGGGCCTCGGGGGGAACATCTTGGCTGGACTTAGGACCATAGCCGGCGGGGAGATCAAGGAGTACACCGAGCTCGCTCACCAGGCGAGGCAGCAAGCCCTCGACAGGCTGACCGACCAGGCGAGGGGCCTGGGAGCCAACGCCGTCCTGAGCGTCCTCTTCGACTCCACCGAGCTGAGCGAGTTCATGACCGAGATAATCGCCTTCGGCACCGCGGTCGTCGTATCGCCCGCGGCCGGAGAACAGCAGTTCGTGCGCTTGAGCTGACGCGCTAGGCGTTCTGCCAGAGCATCAGAAGGTTACCCTCTGAGTCCTTGAAGTACGCGTTCGCGCCGAAACTCTCATACACAATCGGCCCCTCGACCCTGCTCTCCTTCCCCATCTTCTCTCCTTTCTGGAACTTCACGCCCTTCGCCTTCAGCCCTGCGACGGTCGACTTGATGTTGTCGACCATAAAGGCAGAGTACGCGAGCGCCCTCTTCTCTTTCGTCTCGGGGGTGACCAGCCAGAACTCGGCCTTGCCCACGCTCACAGAGGCCCAAAAGTCCTTCATCTCGCCCTCCATCCTCATCCCCAGCTTCCCGCCGAGGGTCTCCGTGTAGAACTTGACCGCCCGGTCCATGTTCTTGATAGGCATTATCGTCGCGTAACTAGACTTTGAGAGCATGGCCTGCTGGCCGGTCCCGGCGTATATAAGACGGAACGAAGGCGTCTATTGAGTGTCAGTGGGCTGCTAGCCAGCTGGCTATGACCTCAACCGCCCTACCCTGCTTCGCCGCGTCGTACTTGGGGCTGGGCTCCTTGGAGATCATCCCGTAGAAGAAGTGGTCCGCTCCCTTGAGCCACTCGAGGCTCTTGTCCTTGGCTGCGAGAGAATCCATGAGCATCGCCGCTCCCTCCGTGAGGTTCACGCTGTCTGCGTCCCCCCAGAGGAGCAGGACCGGCCTTGTGATCGTCCTAGCGTTTGCCAGCCCCTTCTTGAGCAGAATCGAGCCGCGAATCCCGTTAAGCCACCTTACGCTGAGCCCTTTCGCGACCAGCGGGTCAGACGACTGCTCCGCGAACTCTCCCCCCGACCTGACAGCGGGGATCCAGAGGCTGCTGAACGGGAACTGTTTCCCAGGCGAGAGGAAGAGAGCGAAGAAGAAGACGAGCTTGTCTTTCTGGCTGAGAGCGGTCGTCGAGACGATGGCAGGGGCCAGGAGTATCGACCCGTCAAGGGCCTCCGGGTTCTTCCCGCCGTACCACAGCGAGAAGCTCGCCCCGAGGCTGTGCCCCAGCATGAACACCTTCTTCCCGGGATGGAAGCCCTTGACCTGCGAGACGACCTCCCCGATGTCCTGCAGAGTCTTGGCGTAATTCTTTGTGTCCCCGATCGGGAGGTCAGGCTCCTTCGAGTTCCCGAACCCCCTCAGGTCTATCCCGTAGACGGCGTACCCCCTCCTGGCAAGCTCCCGCCCGATTGGCGCGAGATAGCCCGAGTGAAGGCCTATCCCGTGATAGGCGACGACGACGCTCTTCGGCTCAGGCCCGCCCCATCGCCTATAGAAGAGCTCGAGCCCGTCGGCGCCCTTGAGGCGCCCGGTCGACTCCTCTACCGGCCTGATCATCTAGCGTCCCTTCTTCCAGGCCTTGGCGCGCTCGCAAAAATCGTCCATCTCCTTCTCCGCGTTCGAGCAACGCTCGTAGTGGGCGACGACCTCCCTCAGGGCCTCCTCCATCGGGGTCGGCGCCCCGGGGCAGTGCGCATCGAGCTGCGCGCGGATCTCTGCGAGGGGGCGCCAGATGTCTGCGGGGATCACCATGGTCACTCCCGCCTTTGTTGCTGACATGGGCTCTCTACCTCCGGCTCGTGATATCTGGCTTTCGCTGGTCCTGCCCCCCCAGGATGGGGTTCAATTCGATTGCCCTGTCACAGGAATGACGCCTCGTCCGGAGGCCTTCCGGCTGATCACGAATACCAGCACTGAGGCAACCAATAGAATTAATCCCGAGTATGAAAGCTGGCTTTCGATTTGGGCGCTGCCCAAAGAGCAGAGCTCAGACTCGCAGCGGTAGCTAGTGTATGCACTCAACGCCAACGACATGATACCGGCGACCAGCAGGATTGACGAGACCAACATCGCCGCCATAGGCACCACACGGCTCAATCCGCCAAGGATTCATCGCTCCTTGTAATAAGAGCGCCATCCTCCGGCGAGCCTTTTTAGTCGGGGACCGCCCCGAGGGCCGCCCTTGGGCGCCGAGAAGTTCAGGGTAGGGTGCAGCGGCTGGTCCTACAAGGACTGGGCAGGGCCCTTCTACCCCAAGGAGGCCCCGGCCAAGGACTACCTCTCGCTCTACTCCAAGGCCTTCGACTGCGTGGAGATAGACTCCAGCTTCTACAGGATCCCCTCCCCCTCGATGGTCGCCCAGTGGAAGAGCGTCACCCCGCCGGGCTTCACCTTCTCCCCCAAGCTCACGAAGAAGATCACCCACGACAACAAGCTGGAGAACTTCGAGTCGACGCTCCTATACTTCTACAGCGTGGTGAGCAAGCTGGGGGACAAGCTAGGTCCCATAGTCGTCCAGCTCCCGCCCTCGATAAAGGTCGAGAAGCACAAGGCCGTGATGGAGAATTTCGTCTCCTCCCTCGAGCCCAAGTTCAGGCACGCCATCGAGTTCAGGCACAAGTCCTGGTTCACCCCTGAGACCTACAAGCTGCTCGAGAAGAACAACATCGCGATGGCGTGGTCCATCAACCAGTACCTCGAGACGCCGGCGGAGGTCACGGCCGACTTCACCTACCTCCGGATGGTCGGGACGCGCGAGATAACCAAGTTCGACGGCATCCAGAAGGAGATGAAGGAGGAGATGGAAAAGTGGGCCAAGGAGCTGAGAGAGAAGAGGGCCTCCATCAGCGACGCCTTCGTCTTCTTCAACAACCACTTCGCGGGGTTCGGGCCCGAGTCTGTGAACGAGTTCAGGAGGCTCCTCGGTATGATCGAGGTCGACTTCTCCAAGACCCAGGGCTCGATGCAGGCGACGCTGTAGGTCCTTCTAGTTGTCCCAGAGAACCTGGCGGGCCATCCTCCACGTCGACCTCAACGCCTTTTACGTCTCCGTCGAGGTCAAGGACGACCCCGCCCTCAAAGGCCTCCCCGTCGTGGTGGGGGCGGACCCTGGCGGGGGGAAGGCGCGCGGCGTGGTGATGACAGCCTCCTACGAGGCCAGGAAGCTCGGCCTGAGGTCGGGGATGCCCATCTCAGCCGCATACAGGCTCGCCCCAAACGCGGTCTACATAGAGCCCACTACGGAGAGGTGGGAACGTTACGCCGAGGTCTCGACGAAAGTGATGGACTTGCTCAGGCGGCACGCGGACAGGTTCGAACAGACCGGGATAGACGAGGCGTTCCTGGACGTCTCTCTCCGCACCACGAACCTCGAGGAGGCCAAGGCCCTCGCACTGGCGATCAAGAAGGAGATGCGGGAATCGGTGGGGATCACATGCTCCATCGGGATCGCGCCCAACAAGTCCCTCGCGAAGATCGCCTCCGACAGGCAGAAACCAGACGGACTGACCATCGTCCCGTTCGACGACCCCAAGAGTTTCCTCGCGCCTCTCCCCGTCTCGGTCATACCAGGAATCGGCCCCAAGACCCAGGCCTTCTTGACGGAGAAGGGGGTTGCGACCATCGGAGAACTCCAGAAGATGTCCGGCCAGGACCTCATGAAATGGTTCGGGAAGACAGGCGTCTGGCTCTGGGGGGTCATCCAGGCCGAGGAGAGGCTCGCGGTCTTCGAGAGGGACATGATGAAGTCGATGAGCGTGGAGAGGACCTTCGGCGAGGACGTCGAGGACTTCCAGCTCGTCTACGCCCAGATAGACATCGAGGCCCGCGAGCTCGCCGGGAGGGTGAGGGAATCCAACGTCGAGTTCAAGGTCGTGGGCGCGAAGATTCGGTTCAGGGGGTTCCAGACCTTCACACGGGAGAACACCCTGCCGAGCTTCACCGACAGCGAGGAGGTCATGAGGAAGGAGGGACGGGCACTCCTCAAGGAGTTCGAGAAGAAGGGGAAGCCAGTCAGGCTCGTAGGCCTGCGCGTCTCGAACCTGAAGAAGACGAAGGAAGACCTGGCCAGGCTCGACCGCTGGGCTGAGTAGACCCGGGCGAGCGTCTCAAATCCCTGCGACCGCACAGTTCACATTCGTTAGACCGCTCTCTCGTTCGGAAATCCGAAAGTCCTTCGTCAGTACCTGCTTCAGAATTAATTCCCCTCCTTACTCCTGCAAATGCATATACACGCGCATGCTCGCGACACGAGATCGATGACCAAGGTGATCTCTCTGTCCGAAAAAGCGTATGGGACACTGAAGAAGCAGAAGAGGAAGAATGAGTCCTTCTCTGATGTCGTACTGAGATTGTCTTCGGACGAGAAGGGCGGATCAATACTAAGGTTCTCGGGAGCATGGAAAGGCGATGATGTCGACGAAGTTTTCTCGAACGTCAAGAAAGACAGAGAGCTTTCAAAATCCAGGAGGATCGAGATTTGAGTTGGCTATTCTAGACACTAGCATGATCGTGGCCCTCTTGAAACCAAGAGGAGGCCAAGACCAAGATAGGCTCTCTCGAGGCGTCGGGAGAGAGGATTTCGACAACAGCCATCACGGTCTATGAACTCTTGAAAGGTGCTCAAATCTCATCCCGATCGGAGGAAAATATTGCGAAGGTCAGTGAACTGATCTCGACTTTGAATGTCCTTGGCGTTTCAATACGGGCGTGTGAAGAAGCGTCGAAAATCTACAAGGAGCTCAGAGACAAGGGTAAGATGATTAGTGAATTTGACATATTGATAGCCGCGATTGCAAGGGCTTTCGAAGAAAAGCTGGTGAGCCGAGATGCTCACTTCAAGCGGATAGGAAACCTGGAAGTCACAACTTGGTAGGAAGAAGGCGTCCGGCGAGAGACTTGTCAGAATCAATCGCGTTCAAGAACCTGTAACCGCATTCATCACCAAACTCACGCGAGGTCCATCCTGTCTTGCAAGGGTTCTCGAAAAAACCATCAGTCTTCTTTCAAATCATAGAGCCAGAAGACTCGACCGGTTGAGCTTGAGAGTCACCGGATCTACCTGAAGCCCCAGAGACTCTAAGGCCGTAACGCCTAGCACTTCTGCATCGCCGTCTTCCCCGAAGACGACTTCTACATCGGCCTCCGCCCCATCGTAACGAACAGTCGCAGGGCCTGTCTTCCTGCGAATTATCCTGCCCTCAATTGTCCTGAATTCCTTCTCTCTCTTTGGCTTGCTCCCTATCGACTTCAATAGGTCGGATTTGACCCAAGTCAAGATGGAGCCTATGTCGACGACCAACTCCACATCGGAATGGGCTGACTCACCAAAAATGGTGACAGGCACTCTGGTTATTCCCAAGCTCCGGCGACTCCCCATCATACATCGTGGTCCTCTGATATAAGGAGCAATGTCTGCGGATGGCTGGGATCCTGGGGAGGGGGAGCTGGCTGATGCTTTCGGGAAGTAGGAAAGTTCACGTGCCAGCAGAGATGCGTGTGATGTTCCAGCTCGGGTCTTCGGAGAAGGGAATGTCCGGGTCCGTTCCTCTAGGCGGCCCTGCGCCTTAGTACCAGGTATCCGACAATCGCTATCGCCGCTGCCGCCCCCAGAATCGCCGCGACGTCCGGCCCGCTCACCAGGACCTTCACGTTCTCCGTGCTACCCGCGGACGCGTCTTCGGTCTGGTGGAACTTCGCCCCCAGGTATGACACCGTCGCGTTGTAGTTGCCCAGGGGGATAGCGGAGATCGAGACCGTCCCGCTGGACGGCGTCGTCCTCGCCACGGAGGTCCCGTTGGCGAGCTGCACCGTCACGGCCGCCCCTCCCACGGGGACGCCCAGGTAGTCGGCCACCTTGAGCGTCGCGTCGAACACCCTGGCAGAGACGGTCAGGGTGGTCGGAGAGGCTGCGGTCAGGGACTGCCCGACGGGCTTCACGTCAACCCCCTCCCAGACCAGCTTTGAGATCGAGAAGCTCGTCCCTGCGTCCAGCCACGCGCCCGGCGCCTTCACACCGACGGCTCCCTGATTCTGCGTCTGCAGCTGGAGGGCCGACGGGACGACCGTGCCCGAGCCCGACGCGTTCCTCACGTCGAAGCCGACTAGGTACTGGGTCACGCCGTCGAACGCTACCTGGTGGGGCCCGTCGAACGCAATCTCCGCCGTCGTGAACTGCCCCGAGTCTGCGCGCGGCACGTCCGCGGACCTGCCGTCGATGGAGTAGGATACCATGTTCTGTCTGGTCCCGGCCGCGGCGCTCCATGAGTAGTTAGATGAGACCATCGAGGAGGTCCCGGCGTCGAAGTACCCGTCGCCGGTGGGAGACGGCGGAGAGGCGGTTATCGCGGAGCCTCCCGTGACGCCCAGAAGATACTGCCTGACCGACGCCACGCTGGCCGCGTGGGACTGGTCCATCGTCACCTTCTCGGTGAAAGTCCCGGTCCCCGCCCTCGCCACCTGGCTCTGGACCCCGTCGACCGCGAAAGCGACCGCGCTGAGCCGCGTCCCGCCCGTCGAGTTCGAGGAGTGGTCGTAGGTCAGGCTCACCTGGGCGCCCGAGTCGTACCAACCCGCATCTCCCGCAATCGGCGGACTAGTGGCCGCCAGGACATGCCCGCCCCCAATCGTCAACTGATACTGGCTCGTCGACGCGGCGCTCACAGCGTACGGGGAGTTGAGAGCCACGGGTCCCAGCACCGTAACGGTCCCAAGCGAGTTGGCCCCCTGCGGTGGGCCGTTGTCGACCGCGTAGGACGTCAGCCTGTACCCTGTCCCCGAGGCCCGCCCCCACTCACCAAACAGGGCGACGCTGACCGTCGTGCCCGAGTCGTACCAGTATTTGTCCCCGCTCAGGGTCGGCGGGGTCATCGACGAGAGTGCATCCTTGGCCGTCTGGTCGAGGCTGACCTGGTATTGCTTCGTCGTGGTGAAGATCAGGACGTGCGGCGAGATCATGAGGACGGTCGCGCTCACCGTCCCCGTCGACGGAGGGACGGGCTGCCCCAGCCCGTCGAGCATGTAGCCGTTCACCCGGACCCCTACGCCCGCGCTCCTCCCGTACACCCCCGGCGTGGTCACCACCGCCTGCGAGCCGCTGTTGTACCAGCCGGACTGCTGGCTTCCTCCCTGGACGCTCAGGTAGTACTGGTGGGCGTAGTCGAAGACCAGAGTCGCGCCTGGGCTCGCGACCCCGCTCGTCGCCTGGGAGGCGAACCACCGCTCTGTCGCGGTCGAGCCTGGGAGCATCCCGGCGACGCTCCACCCGGTCCCCTCATCGACGGTAAGGGACACCGGGCTGTTCGAGAGGGTCACAGTGTTGAGCGCCCCGTTGGAGAAGTAGGTGAATGTCGGCCCGGAGTACCCGAGGCCCCCGCCCTGGACCCCATAGTCGGCCACTACGTGGAGCGAGGGTACGGACGTCGGGACGTAGCAGCCGCCGACCTGGTTGCTCCACTCCTCCTGGACGAGGTACTTGTGGCTGTTCAGGACCAGGTTGCTGCCGTCGGAGGCCACCGCCCCGAACTTCCAGGAGCACTGGTCCCCAATCTCGTGGTTGTAGTCCTGGTAGAACCAGCCGTCGACGTACGGGTCAGTGACCGTCTCGAACTCCTCGTGGGAGACGAGGTTCACCACGGAGTCCGCGAACGCCCCGGAGTTGGGCGCCCTCTCCCCGGTCTCGCCGACCGCCACGCAGCTCCCGGCGTTGCCGCGGTTCCCAGGGTCGGGGATGTCGGCGTAGGTCACGTTCTCCCCTGTGTCCAGGTTGAACGACGAGTGGTAGGCGCAAAAGTCCTTGAACGAGCATGCCTTGTCGGCGCAGCTGTAAGCGTTGTAGGCCGTGAGCACGTAAAAGTCGTGTCCCCCGTTGTTGGCGGTCCATCCGTTGACCTGCATAGCCCGTAGGACCTCGTTCTGAAGGTCCTGGTCCTGGAGGGGCTTGCCCAGCCCCCCTTCGCCGTTGGGGTACACCGACGTGTCGACCCAGCTCCCGCCCAGCGAAGTCACCATGGAGGTCGCCCCCGCCTTGTCGGGGTACTGCTGCAGGATCGAGTAGAACGGCGTGTTGGAGAGGTCGCTAAAGTACTGCGCCAGGAGGCCTTCATAGTTGGCGTCGCTCGCCTGGGGGTACGAGATGTCGATGTTCGGCGTGTCCAAGGCGTAATTCGGCGGCACCCAGAAGATCAGGTAGTTGGCCGCCTTGTGCAGGATCGCCCCGCCGTGGTAGGTCAGGTTCCCGGTCGTATACGCCGCCTGGCCCGCCGCCCCGCCGCTACCGCCCCCGCTCTGGGGCATGAACTGGATCGCCGGCTCTTGACTGGGCGTGGCGTGCTGGGGGCCGTTCCCGCCGGGCTGCTGGGCCGCAAAGGCCACCACCGGCGCCAGGAGGACCAGGCACATCAAGGCCAGAAGTGAGATGCCTTTCGTGGGGCGGAGGCCGCCCTATTGCGATTTAACCCTTGTTAAGTGAGGCGGACCCCTCGCGGGGCCGTCGGGAGTTTAGATCCCGAGAGCCGAGCGAAGGCCCTTGTACCTGTTCCGGAGGGTGACCTCGGTGATCGAGGCCGAGTCGGCGATGTCCTTCTGTGTCTTTCCGTCCCCCTCTAGGGTGGACGCGACGTAGAGCGCCGCCGCGGCGAGCCCCATCGGGTCCTTGCCCGCGACGACCTCCTTCTCGTGCGCCTTTACCAGGATCTCGAGCGCTCTCCTCTTGGTCTTCTCTTTGACCCCGGCCCTTGAGGCGATCCGCGAGACCGACCTGACCGGGTCGGGCACTGGCATCTTCATGTCCATCTCCTTCACCAGTATCCTGTACGACCTCGCGAGGTCCTTCTTGCTGACGTTGCTGACGGCCGCGACGTCCTTGAGCGTGCGGGGCACCTGCATGTCCCTGCAGGCCGCGTAGAGCGCCGCCGCCGAGATCTGGATTATCGACCTGCCGCGGGTGACGCCCCTCTCGACCGCCTTCCTGTATAGATAGGCTCCCCGCTCGACGACCTCCTCGCCGACCGAGAGCTTCTCAGCGAACATCTTCATCTCGTTGAACGCCGTCCTCAGGTTCCTGTCGAAGGAGTTCCTGGCCTGGCTCCTCTTGTCCCAGACCCTGACCCTGTCCATTGTCGACCTCATAGGCCCTGAGAGGGACGACCCCGAGGCGTCCCTGTTGCCGGAACCGATTACCGTCGAGAGCCCCATGTCGTAAGAGGTGATAGTCGTGGGCATCCCCGTCCTCGCCTTGCTGTCCCCTGCCTCGTCCTGGAACGACCTCCACTCCGGCCGCGTCTCCTCCAGTCTCTCCCTGACCACGAACCCGCAGTTCGTGCAGTACTGTTCGCCGCTGTTTGGGTCCATTACAAGGGACACCTTCCCGCAGCGCGGACACTTGTCCGAGTTCCTATCCTTTCCCCTCAAACGTGGGGAATCTAGGTTAAATGACATATGTTATTACCAAAAAATAAATGTCGGTCTCTTGTATATAAATCTTTTGGGGTAAACTACTATAACTCTGTGGTAAAACACGACCGTTTCGTGGAAAAACCCGCAAACCCTAAATGATGCCCGCCTTTCCTCAGTGGCGCTCGCGCCTTGGTCACTGTCAAGATGGCAGAGTTCTCAAGCCGCCTCGGCAATTTCTCCGTCATCAGGGTGGGGCACACCGTCCTTATCACACCTTGCGACACCAGGATGAAGATCGTCGGGGCGCTTTCCAAGGGGCAGCTCACCAGCGACGACCTGGTGCGCGAGACAGGTGTCTCCTACTCGACCGTGATGGACCATCTCGACTTTCTCGAGAGGCTCGGCGTCGTAGTCACCTGCCTCAAGCGCGAGAGCGGCAGGCGGAGGATATACTTCTGCCTGGACGAGGACCCCCTCGAGCGGATTGAAGAGCTCTTCGTCGACCAGGCCTCGGAAGGACTACTTCAGGCCGGTCCGCCTGAGCATCATCACTGAGACCGCTAGCATCCAGACCAGGACCAGGCCGATGAACACCCTCTCTACCAGCCCGCCCACGCCGGCGGCCGCGTGAGGCAGGATTACCGGCCCGCCGTAGAGCGCGAAGAACGACGCGATCGCGAGAAGGGCAATAGTCCGGGCACGTCGACCCACGTCCCTGAGGGTAGGGTCGCGCTCAAGCGTCCTCGAGAGCGACAGCGTCCCAGCGGCTGCTCCCAGGAAGGCAAGAGTCGCGACCGCGAGGTGGACCACCCCGTGAAATGTGGGCGGCGTCCCGACGTCGGTAGGCGCCGCGGCGAGAATCAGCGCCCCGGCCGCCCACATCCCAAAGAGGACGAAGCCGGTCCGAGACCCAGCTCCCGTCGGCAGACCCTGCTTGAGGCCGTAGAGAAAGAGGAGCGAGAAGAGGCCGCGGTTGACGAAGTTGACCGCCATCACATAGCCGTAGGGGCCGACGGCCAGGTCGCTCTCGGGCTGGCTCAACGGGCTGTAGTGAGGCGGCAAGGACTGGGCGATCACATCGAGGACCACGTAGAGGGCGATCCCCACGACGGCCGCGCCAAAGTACAGTCGCCCGGATTCCATGCAGCCCCCTCCCGGGCCTCGTTTATTACTCGGCCGCCTCAACGAAGGCCCGATGAAGACGACCACGGTTCTCAGGAAGAAGCTGGACAACTGGAAGCGCGCGCCCATCGTCGCGCCTGGGGTCCACGACCCGTACTGTGCACGGATCGCAGAGAAGCTGGGCTTTGACACTCTATACATGAGCGGCGCGGCGACCTCGATGTCGCGCCTGGGGATGGCGGACTTTGGGCTGGCGACTGCGACGGAGGTCCAGAACAACGCCAGGTCGATCACGAGCATAACCGACCTCCCGCTGATCGCGGACTCGGACAACGGCTACGGGAACGCCCTCAACACGATGCGCACCGTGAAGGACTACATCAGGGCAGGGGTGGCCGGGATCCACATCGAGGACCAGATAATCCCCAAAAGGTGCGGCCACCTCAAGGGGAAGATGGTCATCTCCCAGGACGAGATGGTCGGTAAGATCAAGGCGGCCAAGAAGGTCATCAAGGAGGAGGACCCCGATTTCGTACTCATCGCCCGCACGGACGCGAGGGGCGCCCTGGGAGGGGGCCTCGACGATGCCGTGAAGCGGCTCAAGGCCTGCCACCGCGCTGGAGCAGACCTCGTCTTCGCCGACGGCCTCCTCACGAAGGAGGAGCTGGAGACGATCTGCAGGGAGACGGCCGCGCCCACGGTCTTCCACCCCACCGGCCTCTCCCCGAGGCTCGGGGTCGACGAGGCGCACGAGATGGGGGTCGCGCTGATGATCTACCCGTTCGCGTCCTTCCACGCCACCGCCGTGGCGGTGTGGGACTTCCTCGCCCAGCTCAAGAAGGAGGGGACGCCGGCCCAGGTGAGGTTCGAGGAGAGGAACAAGCGGCACCCCCTGAGCGACCTCCGGAAGCTCTTCGACCTCGGAGGGCTCGAGGAGTTCCAGGGATACGAGAAGAGGTTCCTCCCGCCCCAGGAGGTCACGGCCCGGTACGACCGCTCCGTAGGCCTCTAGCCGCTCAGCCCTCGATCTCGCGGAGCAGCGAGGCGAGCCTCGCGTCGGTAACCTTCCGCCTGGCAGACGCCATAAACTCCTTCGCCTTCTCCCGGGAATATCCTATCGCGACGTACTCCGAGGCCTGGAAAGCCATCTCGACCTTGTCTAGCTGCCTCACGAGCCTCGCCTCCTTCGACTTGCCGGCGACGAACTCCGACCACAGCGCCCTGTAGCGGGCGCGCAACCTTGGAGGCAGCCCTCCGACCAGTTCTTTCATCGCCCTCGTCTCGAGGGCGACCTTCGACCTGCCCGACCTCTCCTCAGGCATGGCGTCCCCGACTATCGCCTCAGGCAGGTCGTGCAAAATCGCCATGCTGACGGCTTTCGCGGTGTCCAGACCCCAAGCGTCGCTAAGGACCATGGCCATTAGGGCGGTCCGGAAGGAATGATCCGCCACGGACTCCGGGTCGGTGACCTTCAGCTTCTTGACCCAGCCGCGGCGGGGCTCCGACTTTAGCCGTCCGGCCTTTTCGAACATTTTCAAGAACGGCGAGAGGCGACTCGCCTTTCGCTGTCGCATAGGCTGACTCCGGCAGTCAGACAATTAAGTCTCTCGGGCCTTTCGGGATCCGTCAAGTTTCTTCTACGTTCGACGATATGCAAGGAAGCTTGACCAAAGTGGCTTCCGACATCATCGCAGCGAGATGGTTTCGACACGCCTTACCCCTTCAACCCTATCGAAATCGTGGTCGTGCGAGAAGATCCGGCGCACACCGTACTTCTTCATCACCGTGGTCGAGACGACGTCTGTTAGACTGAGCTTCCCCGCATATGCTGGGTAGCTCAAGAGGGACTCTTTGAGAAGCGTTTCGTCTGTGTAGACTACGAAGACCCTCGGGGAAGCCATTATGCTCGCGACCACTCTTGTTGCGTTGGTAGCTCCGAACCCACGCCTCCTTCCCAGGATGGTCACGGTCTCGTCGAGAACGAAGTCGGTGGTAATCGCTAACGCGGTTCTTCCGGTCCTTATCCCCTCGACCACGGCGTGAGATGATTCATGAAAGTCATCATTCTCATCTGCCTCGCCGACCTCCCAGCTCCATGGATGTCCTTCAAAGGGTCCTCGTCGGGAGGGAGAAACGAACCGAGGAGCTTCTCGTATTTCTTGATGTAGAGTTTGAGCGCCTCCTCGCCCTCGGCACTCAACTCCAGTTTGCCGTGCTTCGTCAGGACTATTCTCTTGAACTTCTCGATTGTCTCCTCCGCTGCCACAATCTTGATTTGAGCCAATTTCACTCAGGTACTCAAGTGAATCGGTGCTATTTTACCATTGTTAGAGGTGACTGGTTGACACCTACTTGAAGAGCTAACACCTGTTGCTTCCGCATCCACCTCGATAGTCGAAGAACCGTCCAGCGCCAGCAATCCCTTCGGGTTCCTACACACATCTACCTCTTGGCTGGGCAAGCGGATGATTTCCAAGCGCTAAATACGAGCCAAAGTGAATTAATCGGCATGGCGCGGAACCTAAAGTGCGAGGTATGCGGCGGGGACTTTGAGTGCCTGGGCGCCGATTGCTGGTGCACCGAGGTCGAGGTGAACCCCGGTCGCAAGGAGCACATCTCGCTGGTGGCCGCCGACTGCGTCTGCCCCAACTGCCTCACGGGGAGGGGCACCGCGAAGCCGCTCGAGGCCTAGTACCCGCTTTTGACGAGCCCCGCGTAGTCGAAGACCATCACGCCGTCGCTGTTGTTTAGCGCGTAGCTGAACTGCTGGTCGTAGTCCTGCTTGTCCGTGGTCGCGAAGACCCCCACGCTCGCAATAATCCCGTGGTGGATGTACTGCTGGTTCCCCGCCCCGTAAGTCTCCACGATGAGCAGGTCCGGCCTCAGGGTCAGCCCCGGGTTCGTCGTGGTGATGGCCGTCTGGCCCTTGTATCCTGTCGACAGCGCGCTCAGGAGGCTCGCCTGGGCGGCCGACGGGAGCGTCGACATGTCGAGGTTGATCCCGTCCTCCCCGTCACCGTATATGGACGTGGGGATCGCCTGGCTCGGGTCTGTGAAATATAGCGCGAGGAAGAACTTCAGGCCCGCCGCGTGCGCGGCCGACCCGAACGACGCCAGGGAGCTGTCCCCGAGCAGCAGAGAGCCCGACCTGTACGCCTGAAAGAATATCGTGTTGAACCCGTGCGACCTCGCCGTGTTCAGGAGCGCCTGGAAGTTCGACGAGTTCACCGCGCCGTTCCCCTGGTTCACGTAGAGGATCTCCGGCTTCGATGTCTGCGCCGTGGACGTGGGGGCGGTCGTAATCGTGTGGGTGCTCGTCGGCGACGGGGTCGTGGAGCCAGGTCCCTGCCCGAAGACAAAGGCGGCGACGACTGCCGCGATGGCGATCGCCCCGACCACATAGTATGCTATTCTGCTGGAGGACGAGCTTCGCTTCGCCTGTCTCCTCATCCGTTCCCTACGGCCTTGGAGGAGGTTATTAACGGGCAGGCGCATGCCCGCGCTTCGTGATAGTAGCGGTCCTGGGGGCGGGCAAGATCGGGGCGGCGGTGGCGTTCAGCATATCAAAATCCAAAGAGGTGACCAAGGTGATAGCGACCAAGAGGAACATCGCGACTCTGAAGGAGCTCCGCTCGACCAAGATCGAGGTCACCCAGGACAACGCCGCGGCGGCGCGCAAGGCCGACTTGATAGTGATCGCCGTAAAGGCGGGCGACGCCAAGCACCTCCTCGAGCAGATCGCCCAATACACCACGAACAAGATCGTGATCTCGCTGATGGCAGCTGTGACGGTCGAGAGGCTGGAGAGGGCCCTCCCAAAGGCCAAGGTTGTCAGGGCCATGCCCAACATCGCCGCGCTCATCGGGGAGGCTGTCACGGCCTACTCCGTCGGGCGGAAGGTCACCGACGCGGACAAGGAGACCGTAAGGTCCATCCTCGGGTCCTTCGGCGACCACATCGAGGTGCCCGAGTCCCTCCTCAACCCCGTGACCGCGCTGAGCGGTAGCGGCCCCGCGTACATCGCAGTCCTCATCGAGGCGATGGTCAGCGCGGGCCTCAAGGTAGGGATACCCAGGGACATCGCCTTCAAGCTCGTCACCAAGACCCTGACCGGGACGGCCGACCTCCTCAGCCAGAAGGGGATGCACCCGGCGGAGCTGCGGGACGCCGTCACGACCCCCGCCGGGACCACCATCGCGGGCATCTACGAGCTCGAGAAGGGCTCCATCCGCACAAGCATCATGAACGCGGTCGAGGCCGCCACCCTCGCGGGGGAGAAGGTCGCGAAGAAGTTTGAGACCGAGGGATAGCCGACGTGTCCCGGCTTAACAGGACCGTAAACAGAATTTTACACGCCCCGACTTTACCGTCTTTCGGCCGCCTGCACCCTGTATGTCCAAGTTCGTTAGTGGGTGGGACAGCAAGCGCTCTCCAGGCGTGACCGAGCGCCTCAGGAACTCTTTCAACAACCCCGGCCCACTAAAGCCCCGCCTGGACGCGGTGATGCGCCAGGTCCAGACCGTGATTTCAAAGCTCGACACGTCCATGGGCAAGATCAGGGACAGGGACGCGATGCTCTTCGCAAAGATAGTCTCCTCCCTCCAGAAGCACGAGAACCAGCGCGCCTCTATGTTCGCCAACGAGCTCGCTGAGGTGCGCAAGGTCGGCATGATGGTCACCCAATCAAGGCTGGCGCTCGAGCAGGTCGCCCTCAGGTTGAACACCATCACCGAGCTGGGAGACATAGTCTCCACCCTCGCCCCAGCGACCTCCATCGTGAGGAGCGTGAAGCAGGACATGATCAACATCATCCCAGACGCGGACGGCCAGATGGGAGAGGTCTCCAGCCTGCTGAGCGGGATCCTCGTCGAGGCCGGGTCGATGGGCAACTCGACGCTCAACTTCGAGACCGCCAACGAGGAGGCCGAGCAGGCCATGATGGAGGCGGCGGCCGTGGCGGAGAGCAGGATGAAAGAGAAGTTCCCCGAGATCCCCGAGACGGTCCCTTCAGAGCCAGAAGGGACTCTCGAAGCCGCTTGAGCGTCTTTTTCTCGGCGAACGCATATAGCCAGTGCCCGACCTCTGGGTGGGGTGGCTTTCTGCTCCAAGTGCGGCAAGGAAATCCCCGACAACGCGGCCTTCTGCCCCTCGTGCGGTTTCCCCACGACCCCAGGCAGCTCGCACGCCGCGCCCGAGACCGGCTTCAACACGGTGATGGCGGATTCCAGGGCCCAGCAGTACTGGGTCAAGCGGATCATCGCCTACGCGATCGACGCAGCCCTGGTCTATCTTGCGATCGGCCTGGCGACGGGCATAGCCCTCCTCCCCTCCTGGGTCACCAGCGTCTTCATCCCCGGCACCCACGTGCCCAACATTTCAGCGGTCGGGGCGTTCATCAGCGCCATCTCCGGACTCCTCCTCGTTGCCTACTTCACCCTCGTCGAGAACTCCTTCGGGACGACTCTGGGCAAGGCGATATTCGGCCTCAGGGTCGAGAAGGTGCAGGGCAGTCGCTCTTCGCTCTTCACGTCGTTCCTGAGGAACGTCAGCAAGGTGTACTGGATCTTTCTCTTCCTCGACGTCGGGGTCGGGCTTGCCACCTCGGCCGGGTACAGGCAGAAGCTCTCGGACAGGTACCTCGGGACCCAAGTCGTCCCGAAGTGAGTCCTAGGGCGTTCTGGGCAGGCGAACGCCCGTTCTACGACATAGCCTATTCAAGCCGGGCTACCATCCTCCGACCGATGCAAGATGAATCGAACCAGGAAGCTTAGCATGATATCGCTGCCGGCGGCAGCCGTAGTTACTCTTTTTCTGGTAACTCTGGCGCCGTACCCCTCCCTGACGGCGGCGAGCACCTCACTGAACTCCGTCCTCCTGACGGCGCAGACCTCAGGGGCGACGCCGATCTCCTCCTACAACGTGATGGCCTACAACGCCTCGGGCTGGCCCGTCGCGACCTACCAGGGGCAGTTCGGGCAGGTCGCCTTCCAGCTCCCCGCCGGGAAGTACCTCTTCGCTGTCGACGCCTCCGGGCCTTCCCCCAAGCAGCCCTGCGTCTACCAGGGCGGGGTCGCGACCGGCGCGCCCACGGCCCCCAACGCCCAAGGCGCCGGGCCAGCGATAATCTATCCCTGCGCTTACAACCCAGTGGTCGAGTACGGCTACTCCCTGACCCAGGTCACCGGCCCCACCACCGTGACCATCTCGACCCAGCCTCCCAGCAACCTCCCGACCGCCAGCGCCACCGTGACCCTCGACTACAAGAACGGGACCGCGGTCGCGGGCGCCCAGGTCTCCGCCAGCGTGGTCGGGGCGGGATACTACTGGGGGAACGACCAGAAGCTCTCCATGTACGCCCAGACCGGGAAGGACGGCGTGGCCCACCTGACGGTCCCCGTCGCCCCGCTCGTCATCTCGGGATGGAAGTCGGTGCCCGTGATCATCCCCAAGAGCCAGACGACCGTACAGGTCAACGTCGGAGGCCAGCTGGTCAACGTGACCGTCTACTACAGCCCGTCCTATGTCTACCTCCACGGGACCTCGCTGATAGTCCCGCCGCAGACCAGCGCGAGCATGACGCTGACCGCGGAGCCTAGCAACCCGATCATCCCGTACGGCGTGGCCACTCCAGGCATGCTCGCGAACGGCGCGGGAGCCGGCGTGGCCGTGCCCCCCTCCACGACAGGGGCCGCCCAGGTTCAAGGAGCCCCAGAGACTACCACCTCCAACGTCGCCCAGTCCGCGGCGACCACGATACCGCCCCTCCCGGCCGACGTGGTAGCGGCCTCCTCCCCAGCGACTGCGCCCAGCACGTCCCAGACCGGCCTAGGCACGAACACGCTACTGGCGGCCGGCGCGATAGGGCTGGTAGCCCTGGCACTCGCAATAGGCCTGGCGGTCTCCAGGATGAAGCGAGGAGAATCGACCTGAGTCGTGCCTCGAATCACTCAGGACCTAGGACGTGGGACACCGTCACGTGCAAAGCCCCGCCCGTCATGAGGCAGGGTTAGCCCGAACCCCACGGACCGAGGTCCTCCCTACCTTTTTCTAACCCGCGACCGTGGGAGGTGACCGTGGACTGGGCCGAGAGGATCTTTGTCAGGAACGCGAAGCTCTACGAGCTGGTCCTCGAGGGGATGTCGGAGAGGGGCGAAGAGGACGCGGTCGCGCTCTCCTCATACCTCACTGACTTCGGCCTCAAGGGCTGCAAGGTCCTCGATGTCCCGTCCGGTATCGGACGGGTGGGCATCCCACTGGCGAGGCTTGGCTTCAAGGTCACGGGCCTCGACATCTCCCCCCACCTCCTCGCCGTCGCAAAGAAGAAGGCAGCAGGCCTCGGCGCTGAGGCGAAGGTCACGTTCGTGAAGGGCGACATGCACGCGCTGGAGTCCAATTTCGAGGCCGCCTCGTTCGACGCCGCCATCTGCGTCTTCACTAGCCTCGGGTACGGCTCCGAGGAGGACGACCGGGTATTCCTCCGGGGGCTGCGGAAGGTCGTGAGGAGGGGAGGCCTCTTCCTCATCTCGGGCCTGCGGAACCGGGACTACATCTCTCGGAACCCGTCCCAGAACGTCTACGAGGAGAGCAGCAAGCTCCTCGTCCTTGACAAGTACAAGTTCGACCCCGACGGCTCGACCGAGGAAGGCTCGTGGAGGTTCTACCTGAAGCACGGGGAGACGCTGAGGTTCGCGGGCGAGTTCCCCACGAAGGTCAGGATATACTCCCCGGAGGAGCTCTCCTCCATGTTGTGGACGACCGGGTGGACGGTCCTAAAGTCGTTCGACAGCTTCACCACGCGCGGCGCGCCTACCCTGGAGAGCCCCGTCCACGCGGTGGCCGCCCAGGCGACCTGACCAGCTCCATCTTCCTCGCCCGGCTGAGCCTCTTGATCGCGAGTTCCCGACGCAGCGCCTCTGCCCTGCTCTTCACGTTCTCCTGGTAGACGAGGGCCACCGGCCTCCTGGTCCTTGTGAACCTGGCGCCCCGGCCAGAGTTGTGCTCGCGGAGGCGCCTGTCGATGTCCGTCGTGCACCCCGTGTAGAACTCCCCCGTCCTGCACCTCAAAACGTAGACCATCCAGGCGGACAGAGACTATCACAAACCCATAATTATCCGGGGGCGTAAAGCAGTTTCTGTGAGGCCCGAGTCTCCGGACAGAACAAGGGAGAAGGAGATGAAGTGCCCTGGCTGCGCAAGACGACCCTGAAGCGGCGGGAGAGCGGCGTCGCCTGCTCGACCTGCGGTTACACCCTGAGCCCCGGCGAGGAGGTCAGGTTCCGCCTCTACGAGATGCTAAAGTCTCCCACTGGGTCCAAGTAGGCTCCAGTACCAATCTACTAGTAGAATCCTGTGGCCTCGATAAATATCGTGGGCGCTCTTGAACCCTGTTGGCCCTCATCCTAGAAGGCGAGAACCCCGCGAGCACCTCCAAAGGTGGCGCGATGGGCCCCTACGCGACGCTCGACAGGAAGCTCCGTGAGCTTTGGGCCAGCGAGGGTCTCGAGGTTGTCTTGGACGAGGTCGGCCCAGACGAACTCGGTTTCCTGCGCTGGACGGTGACGGCGAGAGAGGTAGAGCACAGGTTTGGCCGCTCCGGCATATGCTCGAGATGCGAGATGGAGCTGGATTTCTACGAGAAGGCCATAGCACAGCTCAAGGGATGGCCCCCTGACTCTGAGAAGGACATCAGGATATCAGAGCTGAAGCAGTGCAGGCCCTAAGTCGGGCTACTCCACGGAGATTCGGTGGACGGTCCTCATGCACGCGTCCATCACGTACTGCACCCCCGCCGCGTCGAGGATCCTCGCGGCTTCGTCGCTCTGCAGCCCGAGCTGAGCCCAGAAGACGTAGGGCCTCCCGTACCTCCTTTTCAGCTCCACGACCTGCCTGGAGACGTTTGGGAGCTCCTCGCTGGGCCTGAAGACCTCCACTATCTCCAGCCTCGAGGCCAGGTCCTTGGGGATCTCTAGCAGGTTCGGGTACGCCCGCTCCCCGAGTATCTCCTGCGCGGTCGGGTTCACGGGTACTATCTCATACCCTCTGTCCTTCATGTACCGGGGGACCGTGTGGGCGTCCTTCTTCTCGTCCCTCGAGGCTCCCACGACCGCGATTACCTTGTAGCGCCTCAGCGCCTCGACCGGGGAGACCGTGCTCTTCGGCACGTCCTACTTTGTCACCAGGGTGAGGACGTCTTTGTCCATGAGCCGGTGGCTTATCCCGACCCTCTGCCCGTCGAACTTCACGCTCTTCCCCCAGATGAGCGCGTAACGAAAGTCGTCCTTGATCTTCCGGTGGACCTTGTCGCAGACCTCGAGCACCGTCGAGCCGTTCCTTACTATCATCGGCTCCTCAAAGTCCGTCTCACCTGTCCTCCTGCGCATGAAGATTCGGATGAAGTCGAGCCTCTTGTAGAGCTCCTGCTTCAGGGCCTCGATGTTCACGTTGCCCTCGGCCGAGATAGGGACGAACTTGTACGGGAGCTTCTCCATCAGCTCGTTGGTGAACCCGGCGTTGACGAGGTCGATCTTGTTCATCACGTTGAGCGACGGGACGTAGACCCTCGTCCCAAGGAGGACGTCGATTAGCTGCTCGTCGTTGATGTCCTCCCTGATCACGACCCTCGCGCTGTTCATCCCGTATACCCTCAGTATGTCCTTGACAATCTCCTCGGTGATCTTGGTGAGCTTGACCGTGTTCACGACCGATATCCCGCCGGTGGTCGTCTTCTCGACTACGACGTTGGGCGCCGTCTCGTCCGATCTGATGCCCGTCCCCCTGAGCTCCCTCGCGAGGAGCTGCCTCGCATCGGGCTGAAAGACGTCCAGGACGAAGACGATGAGGTCGGCGTTCCGCGCCACGGCGAGCACCCTCTTCCCCAACCCCCGACCGGAGGACGCCCCCTGGATTATCCCCGGGAGGTCCAGGACCTGGATCTTGGCCCCGTTGTACTCCATGACCCCCGGGACCACGTCCAGGGTGGTGAACTCGTACGCCGCGACCTTCGACTTTGCGTTCGTGAGCCTGTTGAGGAGCGTCGACTTGCCAACGCTCGGGAGCCCGATCAGTACGACCGTCGCGTCGCCCGACTTTTTCACATCGAACCCGACGCTGCTCCCCGACCTCCTCGCCTGCTGCTCCTCCTGCTCTGCTTTCAGCTTGGAGAGCTTGGCCCGGAGGAGCCCGACGTGGCGCTCTGTCTTCTTGTTGACCTGAGTCTTGTGGAGGTCCTCCTCTATCTTCTTGATCTTCTCTGGTATCCCCATGGGCGTCCGCTTGGACGCTTGCCGCGTCCGGGCGCTTAAATCCTCTTCCGACATATCTTGGCGTGCAGACGCAGGCCCAAGAGGGACGACGGAGAACCAACCTTCAAATCTGGGTCGGCTACCACGCCCTCCCGTTGATCTGCCAGCGCTGCCACGCGGGCCAGATGCTCGAGTACCAGCGCCAGATCGCGGCCGGCCCCAAGGCGACCACAATCACTGGCAGAAGATGCGAGCGGTGCGGATACACGGAGCTCGAGAGCGACGACGATGTATGGTCGGCGGTCGGGCTGTAGAGATCGCCTGGGAATAGCTAATCCTACTTCTCAGAATCACTTAGCTAGCCCGTGCAGGACACCGGAACCCTGTCCCTTCATGCGAGTCCATCATATGGGTTCTTTTATATCACCACAGAGTAATATGGGTGAGATGGCTTCCAGGGTGAAGGAAGCAGCTGGCGCCGTGGAGAGGATATTGCTTCCTCGCCTCAACAGCATCGACGGCGAGCTCAAGTCAATCAACACCAGGATAGACTCGGTCAACGCGAAGACTGACAGCGAACTGAAATCAATCAATACGAGAATCGATGAGATGGACAAGCGCATGAACGTAAAGTTTGAATCTGTGCATTCCCAGATCGAATCTGTAAGAACCGAGGTGCGTACCGAGATTGGTTCCCTAAGGAACGAGGTGCGTAAGGAGGTTGGTTCTCTAAGGAACGAAGTCCACGGACTTTCTGAAAAGGTAGACCTCGTCAAGGACATGGAGAAGCTCTAGGTGGACGTCGCGGAGCTGAAGAGACGACGTTAGTGCGATGGCTGACTACGGCAGCCTTCGTCCTCCGGGCGTTTTGATGCGTTGAGATCCTCTCCCATCCAGTCGTCATTTTCCGGACTGTTCGCACCAAAACCAATTTAATGACAGACGGTTCCGGCTGGTGGCAATGGCCAAGAGACCCTTCACGATCGACATCGGGAGCGAGCAGATCGAGGTCGAGGGTCACGAGCACCGCAACGTCGCGGTGAAGTACCTGATGAAGAGGCGAAGGAGCCTCCTCTCGACAAAGGACCCGGCGAAGGTCGAGCGGATGTTCGGAGAGCTCCCCACGACGGTGAAGATAATCGGGAAGCAGGTCACCAAGGGGTACAAGGTCTCCTGGGAGAAGAAGGGCACGGGCGAGTTCGAGGGCGCCCGGTTCACATTCGACATAGCGGAGACCTGAGGGCCGCTGGGGACGAGCGCCGGGGAAGACGACAAGTTCAAGGCCCGCATCGTCGCGACCATCCTCGACTCGAACCCCGAGGGGGCGCTAGACCTCCTCTGCGAGTACTACAAAGTTGAGCGCCCCAAACTCGCCGTCGGGGCGACCAAGGGGCACGGCAGGCGGGTCCTCGCCGTCTACTCGCGGAACAGGAGGGAGATCCTCGCCGCGAGCCGGGAGTACCTCTTCGACCCCTTCACCATCCTCCACGAGTTCTACCACCACCTCCGCTACTTCGGGGGCGTCCACCGGGGCACCGAGAAGTACGCCGACAAGTTCGCCCTCGGCTACATCGAGGCCTACAAGAGGGTCCTGGCCGGGGCGCTCCCCCCGGGAACCGCCTCTACCAGCTAAACTAGCGACAACTGCTAGGTATATATCTGGCCCCATGACTGTTCGTAGCCAGGTTTCGGATATGCCCAACGCCTCTCCGCGAGCCGGTTACGAAGGGTTCCAGATTAGCGAGCGGGACGCAGAGGTAATCCAGTTCCTGGAGCAAGAGAGTCTCGCGGCGTTCACCTTCGAGGGCCTCAGGAGGAGGCTCGGCACCCACTCCGAGACGCTCTCGAGGACCCTTCACAGGCTCGAGGAGCAGAGCGTCCTGGAGAGGGCCGACGACGGCTATCACGTGACCGACAAGGGGAAGGAGCTGATGAGCCTAAGGCCCATCTCGGTCGCCCACCACAGGGTGCCGATCCTCCGGACGCTTCTTCCTAGGGGAGAGTACCCCCGCGAGGTCATCTCAGGTCTAAAGGGCAGGTGGTTCGGCCCCCTCCGCTGGCTCGGGTATTCCGAGGAGGAGGGCGGGACGACGATGAAATGGGTCACCGAGGACGGCGCGGTCCAGATCGACGCGATCTTCTCCGACGGCGAGCTAGCGATAGAGGGGAACGTCAGGGAGGGCAAGGACCTTGCCGAGGCGATAAAGGCGTCTTATCAGCTCGTAGGGTACCTCTCGCGCATCCACCCCACCCAAGCCGGGGGCAAGGTCGCATTCTTCTCAATGCACAACTAGGCTCAGTCGAACTTGAAGGGATGTCAGGCTAAAGGCCCACGTGCCCCTGTTGGCTATCGCCGCTATGATTCAGGCGCGCTACGGCGCGGGTCTCTTTGAGGCTCAGTAGGCGATTGTTCCGGCGGTCGTACCCGAGAAAGTACCCGAAGTCGCGGCAAGGAAGGTTGCCGTAGCCTGGATTGTCCCTGAGCCCGAAGCACCCTGGAACCGCCCCGTGCCACCCGTGACAGCGAAAGTCCCACTCAGTAGGAAGACATTGGAAGCAGAAGTGGAACAAAACACCTCATGAACAGTGAGATAGACGGCATCTCCGTTCGCCCCTGCGTACGTGTCCTGCTCCATCGCTGTGAATCCGCCGCACGCTGACGTGCCGGTGATAGTGCTGGTCGCGGTGATAGTTGTCAATCCTAGGTGAGTGTAGTGGCCGCTCCCCGTAAGAGCGACCGTATTTTGGGAGGTATCAGAGAAGGTGCCCGAACCGCTTCCTTCAAAGGGAACAGGCGAGACGGCAAAGACTGCAGGAGACATCCCCAAAACGAGGACAACCGCGAGGATGGCTGGAAAAAGAACTCTCATGTCGAGATCGTCAATCGAGGGGTCTTCCTGTATAAGGCTTCTGGAGGTATTTCGCCCATCCATCCAGCGATATGACCAGCCTCCGGGCGCGGTTCAACGGAAGGGACCAAGTTCTGAGTCCTCGGCGGTCACGAGACAGACTACCCGTGACCGGGTTGGCCCATTCTCCATCAACAAGTATCCCCCGCTGCCGTACTCCTCCAGTGGAATCATGAGTCTAAACCAGATAGGAATTCTGAAAACAATCTCCGGCGAGATCGAGCGGCTCGCCGAGACGGCCGGACGCTCGGTAGTGAGCATCGGCGCCTCCAGGGGCGCCGGCTCGGGGATAGTGTGGGACGAGCACACGGTCGTCACCGCATCCCATGTGGTCAGGGGGGCGGACGAGGTGAGCCTCGGGACCAGCGACGGGAAGAAGCTGACGGCCAAGGTCGCCGGCCGCCTGAGGCGCGCCGACATCGCCGTCCTCAAGACAGACGCAACGTTGGTGCCCATCGCGAGAGGGGACTCTGACAAGCTCAAGGTCGGGCAGTTCGTCCTCGCCCTGGCCAACCCGTTCTCTTCCCAGGTCAGCGTGACCTCGGGGATCATCACCAGCGCCAGCCGCAGCATCGGAGGGTGGGGGATGTCGATCGAGAACGCGGTCGTGACAGACGCGCGAGTAAACCCAGGCTACTCCGGGGGCCCCCTGGTGGACGCCTCGGGCCAGCTGATAGGGATGAACGTGGCGTACTTCTCCAAGAGGGGGATAGCCGTCCCGGTAAACGCGATCTCCCGCGCGGTCCAGAGGCTCGCGGCGGGTAAGACGTTCAAGAGGGCGTACCTCGGCATCGTCACCAACCCGGTCGAGCTCCCCGCGGAGGTCGCCACCGACAAGAGGGTCTCGCAGGAGGCGGGGCTGATGGTCTTCTCCGTCGAGGACGGAACTCCGGCCAAGAAGGCTGGGCTGACCCTCGGTGACGTCATCCTGAAGCTCAACGGCAAGGGCACCGAGAGCACCGAGGACCTCACCTCGTTCCTCTCCGAGGAGGCCATCGGGCGCCCAGCGAAGATACTCTTGCTGAGGGGAGGGAACGTGACGGAGCTGACGGTCACCCCCGCGGAGGGCCAGGAGGAGTGATGGTTTTGGAGCCAGGAAGCCCGCCCAGACCTTCAGTCCCAGAGCCCGGCCCTCCCGTGAGGCCGCCCTGGTAAATCGGAGGAGTGGAAACTTGGGTCTAGTAGAACTAGAGCACCAGGTGACGGACGCCGTCGAGCGGCTCAGCGAGACCGTTGTCGGCATAGAGAGCACCAGGCTCGCGAGGGACTTCCGGTTCGGGATGGTCCCCATCGAGGGCCAGGGCTCGGGCGTCATCATCGACCCGCACGGCCTGATAGTCACCAACAACCACGTCATCGACGACGCCTCCCGCGTCCAGGTCAACCTCAAGGACGGCAGGACTTTCGAGGGAGAGGTCCTAGGGACCGACCCCGCGACCGACGTCGCCCTCGTCAGGGTCAAGGCCGAGGGCCTGCCCTACGCGACCCTAGGCGACTCTGACAAGCTCAAGGTCGGGCAGATAGTCCTCGCGATCGGTAACGCCCTCGGGCTCCCCGGGGCGCCGACCGTCTCGATGGGGGTAATCAGCGCCCTTGGGAGGCCGCTCCCAGGAACCGACTTTGTCGTCGAGGGCCTGATCCAGACCGACGCGGCGATCAACCCAGGGAACAGCGGCGGCCCTCTCGCCGACCTCGAGGGAAAGGTCCTCGGGCTCAACACGGCGATGATACCCTTCGCGCAGGGGCTGGGCTTCGCGATCCCGTCTGAGACCATCAAGAGGATAATCGACCAGATCAACCGCAACGGACGGGTGATCAGGCCGTGGATGGGCATCTCCGGGATGGACGTCAACAAGTACGTCGCCAGGAGGTACAGCCTCCCCGTCGAGGCGGGCGTCCTCCTCGCCGAGGTCCTCAGGCACGGGCCAGCCCACGACGCGAGCCTCAGGGTCGGGGACATCCTCGTCAAGATCGGGGACTTCAAGGTGGAGCAGATGAAGGACCTCGTATCGGCCCTCTCCCACCTCGCCATCGGCGAGGAGGTCGCGGTAGAGTTCGTGAGGAACGGCACCACGTACGAGACGAAGCTCCGCCTCACCGAGGCCCCGGCCCCCGAGCAGCTGGTCGCTAGGCGCCGATAGAACTATCGACCGGAAGGCTTTCAAGTCCCGACACGCCCAAACGGCTCACCTTGGAAAAGGCGAGCCGCGGTCCCAGGGCAGCGATCCTGCTCGGGGTGATTGTGGCGGTCGGGGCTCTGGGCCTCCATCTCGCGATCCCGTATTTTTCGCTTGCCGCCCAGCAGGCGGCCCCGGCGACGGCCTCCGACTCCCAGCTCGCCGCCAAGCCCTTCCTTTTCAGCTCCTTCGGGTCGGGTGGGAGGTACGCCGTGGGCTACCCCCACAGGTACAGCGAGCTGGCCAACTTCACCCTCGGCGTGATCAACAGGGACAGGACGGCCGCGGGGCTGGACCCCGTCGCCCTCAGCTCTTCCCTCTCCGGGCAGCAGCACGCCGACTCGATGCTCTTCTTCGGCTACTTTAGCCACTGGGACACACAGGGCCTGAAGCCCTACGTCCGCTACTCCCTCCTCAACGGGACCGGGGCCGTCGAGGAGAACGTCGCGTTCGAGTCCACCAAGCTCCCTGCGTTCACCTCCCTCGGCGACATGGAGAGCGCAATCTCGAGGCTGGAGTACCAGATGATGAACAACGACTCCGCCTGCTGCGACAACGGCCACCGGACGAACATCCTCGACCAGCTCCACAACATGGTCTCCATCGGCATAGCCTACAACTCGACCCGCCTCTACATCGTCCAGGACTTTGAGAACCTGTACCTCTCTCTCGCCGCGCCTGTCGTCACCAACGAGGACGTCACGATCTACGCCAACTCCTCGATCCACCTTGACAACGTCCAGCTGGTCGTTTACCGCGACCCGTCTCCCTCCAACCTCACCGATGCGCAGCTGGGCTCCGCTCCGTACTCGGGCTCGTACGACGCAGGCGAGTTCGTCGGCGGGGTAGTCCCGGCCTGCCTCCTCGAGTGCCAGAGCTACCAGAACGGGCTGACGGTCTCGGCCAACAGGTGGGCCGTCACCAACTCGACGGTCCAGATAGGGTTCCACCTGACCAAGTTCGTGAGCATCTACGGGAGAGGCGTCTACACCGTCTACCTGGAGACGACCGTCAACGGGAGGCCCGAGCCCCTGTTCCTGCAGAGCGTCTTCGTGAACTAGGCCTTCTTGCGGCCCGTTAGGACCCCTGCGGCGGTCAGGACCAGCCCCAGGACCAGGGCGGCCGCCCCTTGGACTATCCAGGTCTCGCTACGGTACATGAACGAGCTGGTAGGCCCTACGAACCCCATCCCCTGGAGGGCGAAGGTCAGGCCGGCGAGGGCGATCAGGATCCCTGGGACGAGGAGATACCATCTCAAACGTGTTCGACTACTCCGTTCAACGTTTGCCTCCAATTAACCCTTGGTATCTCTCCGCGAACCCCTCCCGGGAGAGGGGCGGGACCTTCGCGATCCGCAGGTTCTCCGCCACGTGGGCCGGGTCCTTCTGCCCGACGAGGGCCGCCAGAACCGTGGGGTGCGCCGAGCGGGAGAACTGGATCAGCGAGAGGGCCTTCGACCCCTCGAGATCAGGGACCCGCGTGTGGTTGAGCAGCCTCGCCTGTGACAGTGTCGCGCTCGTGAATGCCCTCAGCCCCAGCCGCCCCGCCGCCTCGAACGTGGTGAGTGGCTCGTCCGCAATCCTCTGGTTCTTCAGCGTGAGCGCCTCGCTCATCGCGACGTTGAACGGCAGCTGGATGAACTTGAGCCCGTGCCCTTCTCCTCCCACCGACTTCGCGACCTCGACCACGTCGTCCAGGTTTACGCACTCCGGCTCCCCCCTCGGCACCCTGAAGCAGGTCCAGGTCGCCAGGCCGTAATATTGGAGGCGCCCCTTCTTCCTCTCCTCCTCGTAGAGGGTGAAGACGTCCCACAGCCTGTCGAGGAACCTCCTGTACCCCAGCTCCCCCGCCCACGACTCCGCCGCGTTGTGCAAGTAGAGCAGGTCCACGCAGCCCATCCCGAGGTTCTTGAGGCTCCTCTGGAGCTGGTCCCGGAGGAAGGGGACCGCCATCGAGTGGGCGTCCCCCGCGATCTCGTCCGCTTTGAGCTTCCCCGGCCTGATCAGCTCGCTGTGGACGTACGCCCAAAAGTCCGTGGTGAGCTCCCCGTCCGAGGTCAGGTACCCGTTTTTTGTACAGACGAAGAGCCCCTCCCTCTCCACGTCCCCCTCCGCGACCAGCGCCGCGACGGCCCTCCCGACCGACCTCTCCGCCCTCTGCAGCCTGTAGTTTATCGCGGTGTCGATGACGTTGACCGCGCCGCTCGAGACGGACGCGATGGCCGCCTCCTCGACGAGCCTGTCGGTGGCCGAGTCGGCCTCGCCCAGGTACGTCCCCAGCCCGAGGGACGAGAGCCTGAGACCCTCGAACTCCCTAAAGTGCCCGGCCTGTGCACCCATCTCTGCAACAGCCCGGCCGGCGAATCCCGCGGTCGCCTCCTGTGTGGAGTGCCCCGCTAGCAAGGGGGTCGACCTGCGAGAGCCGAGAGATAGCCTGCCTGGGAGGGCAACAAGGACAGCTGTCTCTCACATGCTCTTCCTGTCGATAAATCCCTTCATCCTCCCTCTCTTCTCGCCCCACCTGAACGCCAGCAGCCCGAGGAGCAGCAGGGGGAGCCCCAGCAGTAAGGTGACTCCCGCGTCAAGGGCGTAGCCCGAGAGCGAGTTGTAGAGCAGAGCGTCCCTTGTCGCCCGCATGAAGTACGTGAAGGGGAGCGCCTGCGCGATCGCAGACAAAGGCGCGGGGAGGGCAGAGGCGGGGTAGAGTGCCTCCGACAGGATCATGAGCGCTCCCGAGATGTAGGATGGCACCGCCCACTCGAACTTGCTCGCGAAGATCGAGTACGACCCTATGAGGTACCCCAGCCCGAGCGCCGACGGGAACACCAGGACCATCGCGACGAAACGACAGCGCCACCGAGAGCGGCGTGATCACGAGAGGAAGCCCGGAGTGGAAGAACTCTGAGCTGACAAGCGCGCAGCACGCTATCGATAGCAGGACCACGGGGACGGACTCTAGGAATGACGCCAGGCACCTCCCTGCGAGGTACGGCATCGAGGATGAGGGCGTGACGTAGACCTGCGGGTAGACGTAGCTGTTCTTCCCCTCCGAGATGGCCAGCGTAGGGACGTAGGCGTAGAGCGCTATCTGCCCGTAGAGGGACGCCCCGATGACGACGTACCCCAGGCGCATGGGGTCGAGGGCGCCTATCTGGGTCGCCCCGAACCAGTAGACGATGGCGGGAGTGAGGGCCCCCGCCGCGGGGGCGACCGCCCTCGCCAGGATCGAGAAGGCTGGGTTCCCCCAGGCTATCTCCCTCTGCCAACCCATCCAGACCGACGCGAGCAGCGGCCTTAGCGCGCTCAGCGCAGCCTCACCACCAGCGTCCCGTCCCTCCTCCCCTTCTCCCTCATGTACCCGATCGCCCTCTGGGCCGCGACGAAGAAGAAGACGCAGAGAACAGCGAGCACCGCCAGGTCCTCGCCGGCCGACGGGAACGAGGAGGCCAGGGACCCGAATATGCCCTTTCGTAGGGCGTCCATCCCTATGGTCAGCGGGATCAGCGACACGACCAGCTGGAGCGCAGCGGGGAAGGGCGAGCCCGCCCCGACCGCCGGAAAGTAGAGGCCGGAGAACATCGAGACCGACGTCTGGACCGAGTCGTTCAGCGACTCGGCCGACCTCCCGTACGCCAGGTACACCGAAGCCAGGAGCATACCGAGGGAGTAGAGCGCGACGATCGTCAGGATGAAGCTCGCCGCGATGAGCCCCAGGGAGGGGGTGACCGCGGAGCCGAAGACCTGCCAGCCGACGACCCCGACGATGAGAGCCGAGGGGGCGGTCCCGACGAACCCGCCGACCGACATCCCCACGAGGATTGCGGAGACGGGCGCTGGCGAGACGAGGTAGAGCTCGAAGATGCCCTCCTGCTTGTCCCAGTAGAACTGCGTGGCCATCGACCAGACGACGTTGCTCCAGAAGGAGACCGCGATTCCCCCGATCACCGCGAACCCGGCGACGCTCCCGGCCCCCGCGCTGCGGTACAGGAGCCCGAGCCCGAAGGTCGTGAAGAGCGGGAACGCAATCCCAACCAGGAGCCAGAGGGGCTCCCCGTACATGCTCCGCACCCTCACCCAGGTGCGGGCGTACATCGTCCTGTACCAGAGCCTAGGATCCATTCCTCTCGCTCTCTGCGAACCCGCGCCCGACGAACTTGATGAAGACCTCCTCCAGGGTCGGCTCCTGCTTCCACGACGCGTAGACCCTCATCCCCCTCCTCTCCATCTCCCTCCCGACCTCGGCCTCCACTCCGTCGTTGTCCACCAGGAGCCTCACGGTCGCGAGGGCCTTCTCCTCGTCGACGGTGGACGAGAACCCGCCCACGCCCTGGATCTCGTTCATGAACTGGAGGGACTGGGGCGGCCCCGCCTCGATGACGACGACCTGCCGACCGACCCGCCTCTTGAGGGCCTTCGAGTTGTCGCACGCGAGCACCTTCCCCTTGTCGATTATCGCGACCCTATCGCAGATGGTCTCCCCCTCGAGCATGTTGTGGGTCGCGATGAAGATCGTCCTCCCCCGCTCCTTGGCCTGGTCTAGGAGGAACTGCCTGATGCTCCTCGCGGTAATCACGTCGAGGCCCGAGGTCGGCTCGTCCATGAAGACGACCTTCGGGTCGTTGATGAAACCCCTCGCGATCGTGACCCTCTGCCGGTATCCCGTGGAGAGCATGTACAGCTTCTTGTCGAGCTGTTCGTTGAACTGGAGGAGCGTCGAGAGCTCCTTGATCCTCTCGCCAGCTTCGCTTGTCGATATCCCGTAGAGCTGCGAGAAGAACCAGAGGTTCCCCCTCGCCGTGATGAAGTCGTATCCCGGCCGCTCCGCGCCGCTCGCCACCCCGATGAGCGGCCTCACCTTCTCCGCCTCCTTCGCGACGTCGAACCCGCCCACCTTCGCAATCCCGGAGGTGGGGAGGAGGAGTGTCGTGAGTATCCGGATGAGGGTCGTCTTTCCCGCCCCGTTCGGCCCCAGCAGGCCGAATATCTCGCCCTCGTTGACGTCGAGGTCCACGCCCCCGAGCGCGACCGACTCGCTCTTCTTCCCCTTGAAGACCCTCCTCAGGTCCCTGACCTCGACGACGGGCATCGGTCCTTTTCCGGGCCCGAGCCAATTTAAAATATTCATCTGGGGACGGCGTGGACCAGACAGGACGCCTTGAGGCCGCCACACCAGAAGCCGCGACGTAGGGTCTCCCCGAGGGTAGCGCTCTTCGCCGAGTCCGTGATCAGGGAGATGACCCGCCTGGCGGACGTCCACGGCGCAATGAACCTCGCCCAGGGCTTCCCCGACTTCAAGGCCCCGGCCCAGGTCAAGCGCGCGGCCGTCCGGGCAATCGAGGAGGACTACAACCAGTACGAGATCACCTGGGGCTCTAGGGAGCTGAGAGACGCGATCGCCGCCAAGGCCCGTCGCCTCAACAGGATAGACGCGACCGGGGAGTCGAACGTGACGGTCACGTGCGGCGCGACCGAGGCCATGGTGGCCGCTATGGTCGCCCTGACCGACTCGCACGACGAGGTGATCATCCCCGAGCCGTTCTACGAATGCTACGTCCCCTCGACCATCTTCTCGGGCGCCAAGGTCCGCTACCTCCCTCTCTCGGGCCCGGGCTTCTCCTTCGACGAGGAGGAGCTGAAGGAAGCCTTTGCCAGGAGGCCAAAGGCGATCGTGATCAACACGCCAAACAACCCGACGGGCAAGGTCTTCACGAGGAAGGAGCTGAGGCTCGTCGCCGACCTCTGCAGAGACTACGACGTCCTCGCGATCACCGACGAGATCTACGAGCAGATAGTCTACGACGGCCTAGAGCACGTGAGCCTCGCCTCGCTCGAAGGGATGGCCGACAAGACCGTGACGGTCTCGGGCATTTCGAAGACCTACAGCCTGACCGGATGGCGCGTCGGGTACGTCGTCGCCGACAAGCCCCTCACCGACGCGATCAGGACGGTCCACGACTTTCTTACCGTCTGCGCGCCCTCCCCCCTGCAGAGGGCCGCACTGACGGCGTTCTCCCTCGACCGCCGCTACTACGACGGCCTCCTCAGGAGCTACACCCGCAAACGCGACTACCTATTGAAATCCCTCGGCGAACTCGGCCTGAGGTGCGTCAAGCCGCAGGGGGCCTACTACATTCTCGCGGACTTTTCCGAGCTATGGAAGGGAGACGACAACCACTTCGCGCAGCACATGGTCAAGGACGGGGGCGTCGCCATGGTGCCCGCCTCGAGCTTCTACGCGACCAGGGGCCTTGGGAAGACACAGGTCCGGCTCGCCTTCCCCAAGCAGGACAAGACCCTGAGGGAGGCGGTCGCGAGGATGAAGAAGCGGCTGTCTTAGGCCGCCTCGACGTACTTGCCCGGGTTCATTATCCCGTTCGGGTCGAAGAGCCGCTTGATCTCCTTCATCAGCCTCAGCGCCTCCTTCCCGCCGTGGGAAAGCAGCTGCTCGCGGAGGAGGCCCGCCTTCTGTACCCCGATGCCGTGCTCCCCAGAGATTGAACCCCCGATTCCAATCGCGTATCTGCACAGGTCCTCGAACGCCTCCGTGGCGGCCCTCTTGCTACCTTCGTCGTCCGCGTCGTAGAGTATGACCGGGTGGACGTTCCCGTCCCCCGCGTGGCCGTTCACAGGGATCCTGAGGCCGTGCTTCTTAGCGATCTCCTTGACCTTGAGGAGAAACTCGCCGAGCCTGTCGATGGGAACCGAGACGTCCTCCACCTGGACGGCCTTGCCGAGTCCCCTTATCGCGAGATAGGCCATCGCGCGGACCTGGTAGAAGGTCTCAGCTTCCTCCTCGTCCTTCGCCATCCTGATCTTCCTCGCCCCGCACCGCTTGAAGATCTCTATGGCGTCGGAGATGGACTCCTCCCCGATGTCGACGATGAGGGTGGCCTCGACCTCCTCGAGGTCCATATCGAGCTTCTGGTTGACAGCCTGCACCGTCTCCCTGTCGAGGAACTCGAAGATGTGGGGCATTATCTTGTTGGACCTGAGCTCGCTGATCAGCCTGCTAGCCGCCTCCCAGCTGTCTAGCTCGAGCAGGAACCTCTTCGATTTCTCCTGCGTGATCGGGATTATCTTCAGGTACGCCTCCGTCACGATCCCCAGAGTGCCCTCGCTCCCAATGATGAGGTGAGTGAGGTCGTAGCCCGCTCGGTTCTTGCTCACGGGCTCCCCGAAGTTCGCGCTGCTCCCGTTGGGGAGCACCAGCCTGACGGCGACGACCCAGTCCTTCATCGTCCCGTACCTTACGCACCTTAGCCCGCCCGAGCTCTCCGCGATCGCTCCCCCGACGGTGCAGAACGAGCTGCTCGCCGGGTCCGGGGGGAAGAAGAAACCGTGCTCCTTGAGCGCCTCGTTCAGGTCCTCCAGCGTAACCCCGGCCTGCGCTCTGGCGAGCCAGTTCACCGTGTCCACCCGAATCACCTTGTCCATACGCCTCATGTCGACGCAGATGGCCCCTTTGAGCACGGACGCCCCCGTGACGCTGCTCCCGGCGCCTCTGGGGACGATGGGGACCCGCAGCTCGTTCGCGAGAGCGACTATCCTAGCGACCTCTCCCTCCGAAGCAGGCTTGACCACGACCCGGGGCTCGCCCTGATAGTCCGCCATGTCGAGGGAGTATTCGGCCATAGCCGGACCCTCCGAGACGACGTTCTCCTTTCCGCAAATCTCGACAAGCCTCCGCGCGAGGGCCTCTCCTCGGCTCATCGAAATAATCCGCTCCCAACGCGATAAAAGCGTTCGTGGCGCTCGGAGCGGTCATCGAGTCCTTTGGCTCGAGAGGTAGTAGAACACATAGACACCAGCGACCAGCACGGCCGCCGCGGTCTTCGTGGCAAAGACCACGTTGATCGGATGTGTCAGGTCCGGGAACGGGTTCGCTATCGTGTCCGGGTTGAGGTGGCCGAGCACGGCTTCGCCAGCGAGCTCCCCGCTCCAGAAGATGAGATTGTAGGCCAGTTCGTAGAACGCGACGGCCGCCATGATGAACGCGACGAACTTGATTAGATGCAGGGTCCCGTCCGGGAGTCTCTGGACCCTGTCTCCTACTAGCTCAAGGCCTGTGTACAACAGAACCAGGGACGAGGCGTAGAGTATCGTGATGGGCTTGGCATAGATCGGGGAAATGGAAGGCGGTGGGAATTCCACCTCCACAAGGCTCGATCCGACCACACCGATGCCCTGTGTCAGAAAGGAGTAAGCTGCGAATCCGAGGACTATCACGATCGCCGCCAGGGAAAGGTAGGCCATGATGCGGAAGAATGTTCTCGCATTTCCCGTGACGTAGCTGCTTCCTTCCAATTGGAATTCTGGTCAAGGCTTGGCCCTCGCTTTAAGCAAAGTGAATTTGGAAGTCATCTACGAACTCATTCCCGCCTAGTCTGAGCCAGTCTGAAGTCGCATCCGACTTGTTTCTTGAAATAGGGAAGAATTAGCCTGAAGTAACTTGCAGCAGATTCGCCATCTATCCAATTATAGGTTCCGCACATCTTGCTAGCATGCGGAGGGCTAGCTCGACTACGGTGGTCGCTGGGGCGACCCTGGCCCTTCTTGTCGTCTCGTCGCTGACTGTGATGGTTCCGTTCGGCAGGGCCCACGCGGCCACGAACTCGATATCTCGGGTCAGCTCCGGCCTGGTCGCCTCCGACTCGCTCACCACGGGCAGCACCGCCCAGTGGACTTTCGGGGGCGATGCCTCCTCCCAGCCCGGGGCCAAATACACCCACTCGGAGGACTCCCAGGGACTTCACATCGCGGTCCAGCCCGCGACCAGCGGGACCTGGTCAGGATACTACGCTGTCTCTCGCAACACCAGCGCGACCCTCTTCCACGCCGTCGTCACTCTCGCCTACACCTCCGTCCCCGACAACGGGTTCAACACGGGAATCTACGTCCAGACCTGGAACAACGACTTCATCGACTACATCGGATGCCTAGGCGTGGCAGTCCCGCTAGGACACTACTGGACCGTGGTCCAGTCATACGGAGTGATAGTAGGCTCGCAGGTGATCAACACCCTCTACCAGTCTCCGCTCAACGCCGGACCGATGACACAGGATTGCACGATAATCACCAACGGGAACAACTTCCTGAAAGTCTACCTGGGAGGGAGCGTCGTCGTGAACAAGAACAACATGACCCTCAACATGCCTCCCCCGCAGCAGGTCTACCTCGAGCCCCAGTCCTCCACGGCCAGCTCGCTGCTGACCGGGACCTACACGGGCTACTACGCGACGACGAAGGAGGGCGTGACCGTGACCGGCGCCCCCGTGGGAGGGACAGCCGAGCTGGTCGACGCCTCAAACAACGTCCTCGCCTCCGCACAAGCTGCCGCGAACGGGTCGGCGACGATGCCCGTGGGCAAGTACAGCCTACCGATAAGCGGAACGATTAAGGTCCTCGACAAGAGCAACACTCTGGTAGCGGCTACGACCACCGCTGTGAGCGTCTGGGGAGGAGACGTGTACGCCGCGTCTTCGAGCTCGACTAGCACAACCAGCACAAGTTCAACGTCCTCGACGACCACAACCAGCACCACGACTGCTGGGGCGCCTATCGCCCTGAACAACGTAGCGAGCACTTCGGGCGTGGTATCGAACCCTCCTTTCCAGATTACCCTCTCTGGTTTCAACGCCGGCACAGGGAGCAACCGCCTGCTCCTCGTCGGTGTGAGCGCGAACAACAATAACGTGGCGTCCGTGACCTTTGGAGGAGTGGCCCTAAAACAGGAGGCGGGATCCTTCTACAACAACGACGCCGAGCTCTGGTACCTCGTCAATCCGAGCGGCGCAGCGGACATCGTCGTGACAATGGCAGGCGCTACGTCCGTTGTGGTAGGCGCGTACGCCTTCTCAGGGGTCAACCAGGCAAATCCGATACCTACCCAGGTAACAGCGCACAATACTTCGCCAGGCAGCCCGGCGATATCAATCACAACCCAATATCAGAACAGCTGGATCGTCGACCTGCCGTCGATATACGGTGGTTCTACCCTCGGTTCCCCGACCTGCACGCAGAACTGGGACATCAACGTCGCGAACGCGATAACAGGCGCATCTAGCTCGACGGCGGCTGCGTCGGCGGGAGCAAAGACGTGTGGTTGGACCGCAAGCAACGGCGATTTCTGGGACGATGTCGCGATCGAGATAATGGCCAAGGGCTAAGCGAGTTCGCATGCCTCAGGCCGGGAGAGCGAACCTAGACGGATTCGAACCATCGAGCTACCACTTGTCTAATCGAATTCCCACGTTTCTCCATTGACGGATAATGAGAACAGATTAGCCCACAATCCTGAAATAGTGGGAATCTTCAGAATCTCTCATGAGTGAGACGATTACGCTCGATGAGAAGGGCCGCTTGGTCCTTCCAAAATGGGTCAGAGAAAAAGCCGGCATCAAGGTAGGTTCCACGCTCCTCGCAGACGTAAGAGGACCCGGAATTGTCGAACTTCGAGATGCTGCCGTTCTCTTTGAGAAGGCGCAAAGTGTCGCGGCGAAGAAACTCAGCGGATGGAGGGAAGAAGACCACAAGGAAGACAGACTGGTCGAAGAACTAGCGAAGGACTAGTCCTTGAGGCGGCTCATCGATACTGTTGTCTTGGTTGGGGCGATAAATCCGAAGGACCACCTACACCATGACGCGAGGCGCCACCTTGAAGAGGTCTCGCATGATCCCGAAACATTTCTGCCGGTTTCTACCTCGATTGAATTTGATCTGGTCCTAAAGGGTCGGAGCTACACCTTTGTTGAAAGGGAGAACGCTCTAGACTGGCTCGCCTCTTCGATTCCTTCGGACAAGGTTACTAGCATTTCGACGGCTTCGCTTAGAAGAGCCGTCGAACTTCAGGAGAGGGGCATGGGCTACTTCGATTCCATTATCAGCGCTCTAGCGATTACAACTAGTGCATTAGTGGTGACGACGGACAAGGCGATCTCTAAGGTGGCGAAGACGGAGTGGTGAAGAGAGCAGTCAGGTGAGAGAAAAGTGGAGAGGGAAGAAAGGTACTGGTTGCGGGCCCGGAGAGATTTGAACTCTCGACCTTTGGCCGGGTGTCGCGAGCACCCTACAGCTGTCCTCGGCAGGGGATAGAAGGGTCGACCTTCACATGCGTCTGCCGCGCTATCCGTATTTCGCCCCGTGGCCGGGTCTGCGCTACGGGCCCCAGAATAGCTGTACTTGTTAGCTAGAAATCCTTTTCCGACGCCAGAAACTCGGTGCGTCAGGAACCAGTCTCCTCCTCCTCAATCTTCTTCCGACTTTTTCGTGCAGTTTGCCCGAGGCGTGCTGCTTCATTGGACCCATGGCCGTCAATCAGTCAAAGTCCGCCAGCCAGCACAGTCTTCTCTCGCCGGACGGAGAAACCGACGACCCTCCAATCACCTGATACGCACCATACAATAATATTGGAGTTCTAGTCTGCGTAATCAAATTCCTGCAACTACTTGTAAGATTTTTAAACATTGGGCAAGAACGAACTCACAGCGTGATAGTGCCCCAAGGCCGACTTTTCGGTACCAATGGGGTGCGGTTCATCCCCGGCGTCACCGCCGACATGTCTTTCGCTGTCAAGCTCGCCGAGTGCGTCGGGACGTACTTCTCCGAGGGCGAGATACTCGTGGGAAGGGACGGGAGGCTATCGGGCCCCGTCGTCTACTCCGCGGTCACCGCCGGCCTGATGAGCTCCGGGAGGAACATCGCCGAGGCCGAGGTAGTCCCCACCCCCGCCCTGCAGTACTCGACCAAGGCGCTGGGCTACAGGGGCGGCGTGATGATCACAGCCTCTCATAACCCTGCGGAGTACAACGGCGTAAAGGTCGTCGGCCCCGACGGAGTGGAGGTCTCCCGCCTCGACGAGCAGAGGATAGAGAAGATATTCCACGACGATTCCCAGAACAGAGCGAACTGGAGGAACGTCGGCGTCCCCAACCCCCAGCCCTCGGTCATCAGGACCTACCTCCAGGGCATCCTCTCCAAGGTCAACGGGAAGCTGATCTCCGAGAGGAAGTTCACGGTCGCCATGGACCCTGGGAACGGGGCCCAGTCCCTCGCCGCGCCCTTCCTCGCCGAGATGCTCGGGTGCAAGGTCATCACGATAAACGCGATCCTCGACGGCTCCTTCCCAGCGAGGGGGCCCGAGCCCACCCCCGAGAACCTCGGCCACCTCGTGGCGGCGGTCCGGGCGTCCGGCGCCGACCTGGGCGTCGCATACGACGGGGACGGCGACAGGGTGATATTCTGCGACGAGAGCGCGAACCTCTACTGGGGGGACCAGAGCGGTTCCCTCATCGCCGACTACCTCCTCGAGAGCAACCCGAACTCCACCGTCGTGACCCCCGTGAGCTCGTCCCAGGTGATCGAGGCCGTCGCAAAGAGGAGGGGGGCCAAGGTGATCAGGACGAGGGTGGGGAGCGTCGACGTCTCCCGGACGATCATAGAGAGGAAGGCGCTCTTCGGGTTCGAGGAGAACGGCGGGGGTTTCTTTCCCGCTCACATCCCGGTGAGGGACGGAGGGATGACCACCGCGGTGATGCTCGAGCTCCTCGCGAAGAGGGCCGTCCCTCTCTCGAGGGCGATCTCGAACGCGTTCCCTCGCTTCTTCCAGACCAAGACCAAGCTCCCGGTCGAGCCTTCGCGCGTCCGCGACATCATGAGGGCCATCGAGAGGAAGGCCGACGGGAAGGTCGAGAAGGTCGACGGCGTCAAGATATGGCTCGACGAGAAGACCTGGGCGCTAGTCCGCCCGAGCGGCACCGAGCCGGTCGTCAGGGTCTTCGTCGAGGCCGAGACCAAGGAGAAGGCAGACGCCGTCTCGAAGAAGCTCACAAAGACCGTGAACACCGCTTAGGCGAGGTGGACCCAGCCCTTCCGGGCGATCTCCTTCCCGCTCGACAGCCTGATCCCAAGGGCCGCCTTCGTGGTCTCCCCTATGACGAACAGGTCGCCCCCCGCCGAGCGGGCCATCTTCCTCGCCTCGGCGAACCTCTTCTTCGGGACGGTGCCCACTATCTCGTACTCCTCGCCGCCGTAGAGCACCAGATCCTCGATCGAGAGCGAGTTGAGCGTGGCGAACCTCGCGATGCCCGCCGCGATAGGGGGGGCCCGCACCCTGACGCCCACCCCGCTCGTCTCCGAGATGGTGTGCAGGCAGATCGCCAGCCCGTCGCTCGAGTCTATCGACGATGAGAGATACTCCGAGAGGGCTAGGCCGACCTCGAGCCTCGGCTCCGGATTGAGGACGCTGGAGACAGCCCTCTTCTTGAAGCCGGGCTCGGCCCTCGCCCCTCCCTGGAGTATCTTCAGCCCTGCGGAGGGCTTCCCGAACGCACCCGTGACGACGATATACTCGCCCTTCTTGGCTGTGCCTCTCCTGACTATCCTGTCGGCGAACCCGACCATCACGGAGTCGACCACGAGCCCCTCCGCCTCGCTGGTGTCCCCCCCGACCAGCTTCAGCGACCACTCGGTCGCGGCGTCCCTGAACCCCTCCGCTAGCATCTCGACCTGCCCCGCCCTTGTCCCCCGAGGGACGCCGACCGAGACCATGAACGAGTCGGGCCTGACGCCCTTGGCCGAGAAGTCCGAGACGCACATCGCCACCGCCTTCCTCGCCGCCTGCCTCCAGCTCATCCCGCGCGGGACGTCGGTCTTCCCGACCAGCATGTCGCACTTTAGGACCGCCTTCCCTCCCCGGCTGGGCACGACGGCGACGTCGTCCCCTATCTGGGCGTAGCCCTCGGGGAGCCTCGGGAACCGCTCTGTGATCGTCCTGATTATGTCATACTCATCAATCTTCAAGCAGCTGCCCGCCTGGCTTTCGCGAGGTACGTCTTGGCGAGTTGCTCTGCGTCCTTCGCCGTCGCGGCCTCGGCGGAGACCCTCACCCCGTCCTCGGTGTTGGAGGACCTCAGTAGGACCCACGAGGACTTTGATGTCTTCACCTTGAGGCCGTCGAGGGCGTCCGCCCCCTTGAGCTCCTTCTGGAGCCTCTTCATCACCTTGAGGGCCTTGGCCCGCGGGAGCTCCAGGGTGAGGCGCGCCTGGTGGTAGGACTTTACCTGCCCGTAGAGCTTCACGCCCTTCTTCTTGAGGGCGGCGACTATCGTCGTCGCAGCGAGTAGCGAGTCCCTGCAGTAGTTGAAGCTGGCGTCTATCAGGCCCGCGCTGCTCCCCTCCCCGCCGATCCTGACCTCCTTCGCGAGCAGCATCCCAACGACGTTGGCCTCCCCGACCTTCGCCCTGTAGACTCGCCCGCCGAACTCCCCGAGAACGTCGTCCACCGCCTGCGAGGTGTCCACGGAGACGACCACCTGCTTCTCCTCCTGGCTCTGGAGCATCTCCTTGAAGGCCAGGCTCAGCATGTAGTCCCCGGTCCTCTTCTTCCCCTCGTTGTCCACGAGGACCAGCCTGTCCCCGTCGGAGTCGAACGCGAACCCCGCGTGGGCGCCCTCCCTCTTCACAGTCTTGCAGAGGAGATCGAGAGGGTCGTTTGTCGGGTCGACTGTCCTGTTGAACGTCCCCGGCATGTCCCCAATTGTCAGGACCTCGCAGCCGAGGGAGCGGAGTATCTCGGGCGCGTGCCCTATGGCCGCTCCTCCGTTGAGGTCAAGTACGACCTTGACCCCGCGGGCCGAGTCCTCGCCCGCCATCGCGACCAGGTCCGAGTTGTAAGCGAACCCCTCAGCCTTTCTTAGGCTCCCGGAAACGACAGGCCCTCCATCCTTGCTCTTCATCGAGATCGAGTCGAGCTGCTCCTGGTTTATCCCCCTCCCCCTCACTATGAACTTGAGGCCGTTCCACTCCGGCTCGTTGTGGGAGGCGGTCACCATGATGGCGGACTTGTCGGTCTTCCTGCTCTCCCTGAACAGGGCCGGGGTCGAGATGACCCCGTAGTCGACGACGTTCACCCCGGCCCCGAGGGTGGCGCCGCCGGCCAGCCTGGAGACTATCGGGCTGCTTGCCCGCGTGTCCCGCGCCAAGAGTATCTCCCCCTCCCCGAACTCGGTGGCGAAGTTCCTCGCGAGGCCGATGAGCATATCGGGGGAGAGGTCCGAGCCAAAGACCCCGCGGACCCCGCTCGGCGAGACCACTGTCAGCGCGGAGCCCTCCAAGTTGCGAATTCGCTCCCAAGAGGTGAATGGAATTTGAGTTTCCCTCTTTTGTCAAGGTTCCCGCTGCTTTGACCCAAGATGGTTCCGAAGGTCTTCAGGGCTAGGAGGAGCTTAGGCCTGGGCGAGTATAAGTTCACCCAAGTCTTCATCGGCGTAGAGAATTCTCCTACCCTTCTTAGGCTATTCGGTTCTCAGAGGAGGATGCTGAAGATAGTCAAGCACCTGAAGGTCTCCGTGGTCACCTCGGAGTGGGGGATCTGGCTCGACCACAACACAGGGGCGGTCTGCGTGGGAGGGAGCTACATCACCACGGCGAAGATCAACTGCCTCTACCTGGACGTCATACACGTCCTCGTCCACGTCAAGCAGTTTCTCGAGGGGAGGGACCTGATGGACCAGACTTTCGAGTACGTCGACCGCCCCACGGAGATCGAGGCGTACAGGTATACCATTGACGAGGCGAAGCGCCTCCGGATGACCGAGGACGAGATCCTCGAGTACCTGAGGGTCGACGCGGTCGACGACACGGAGCTGGGGAAGCTGATCGAGAAGATCGGCGTCAGGCCGAGGCGCTGAACTCCTAACCCTTAAGAGCGGACGACCAAGGGAAGCTCCGATGAAGTACGTCGAGGGCTCCAGGAAGGTCTTCCTGGACACCGGATTCCGCTTTCCAAAGAAGGTCAGCTGGTCCGTGGCGCTCATCAAGCAGGCCGCGGCGAGGGCGAACGCGTCCTTCGGGAAGCTCGACAAGAAGATGGCCGACGCCATCGTCGAGGCTTCAGAGGAGGTGCTGGAAGGGAGGCACGACTCGAAGATCAAGGTCGACGTCTTCCAGACTGGCTCCGGGACCGGCCTCAACATGAACATCAACGAGCTGATTGCCGAGAGGGCCTCGCAGCTCCTCGGGAAGGAAGTTCACCCGACCGACCACGTGAACATGGGCCAGTCCTCGAACGACGTGGGACCGTCTGCGGTCAGGATAGCCGCCGTCGTCCTCTCGGAGGAGAGGCTCGCCCCCGCGCTCATCACGATCTCGAAGCGCCTTCTCGGGCTCTCGAGGCGCACCGCCTTGGTCTACAAGGCGGGGAGGACGCACATGCGGGACGCCCTCCCCGTAACAATGGGCCAGGAGTTCGCGGCGTTCGCCGACGCCTTCGAGAAGGACTTGGCACTTTTGCGAGAGGTCGTCGCCCACGCGAAGGAGCTCCCCATAGGTGGAACGGCGGTCGGCACCGGGATGAACACCCATCCGCGGTTCGGCGCGGTCGTCGTCCAGGAGATCAACTCCACGACCAAGCTGGACTTTATCGTCGCCAGGAACAAGTTCCGAGCCATGCGGGTCCTCTCCGACCTCGTCGCGGTCAGCTCCGTCCTCAGCGTGATCGCGCTCGACATGTACCGGCTCTGCCAGGACCTCCGCCTGATGTTCTCCGGCCCCCTCACCGGCCTGGGAGAGATAGACATACCCAGCCAGGAGGAGGTCGCCGGGAGCAGCATCATGCCGGGGAAGACCAACCCGGTCACGGTGGAGTCTTGCATGCTCGCCTCGGCCCAGGTCATGGGCCTCGACAGGGCGAACCAGGTCACCGGGATGCTTGGGGAGTTCGAGCTCAGCATGGGCGTCCCGCTCATGGGATACAACATCCCGACCCAGATCGAGCTCCTCACCGAGGCGCTCCAGAAGCTCGCCTTGGTGGTCATCGACCACGTCGTCCCCGACGTAGAGAGGAACAAGAAGTACGCCGAGTCCAGCCCGTCCCTGATTGCGGCGATATCGCCGAGGATAGGCTACGACAAGGCGGCGGCTGCCGGGAAGCGCGTCGGGCGCAGCCTCTCCATCCGCGAGGCCCTCAAGGAGCTCGGCTTCGGCGAGGCCGAGATCAATAGGATGCTGGACCTGAAGAAGCTCGTCAACCCCGGAAAGTAGATCGTTGGCCAGACGCGCGACCGTCGAATCCACCAAGGATGAGTTCGAGGGCCAGCCGTCCCTGCTCCGTTCGCTCCCGAGGCGCCCGCTCGAAGAGGCAGAGGAGGGCTCCGTCTTCGTGGGGGCGGGCGACTCGTACGCCGCGGCGCTGTGCGCCTTCTTCATGAGCCCCCGGCGGGTCCAGGCCTTCGACCCCTACTCCTTGAGCCAGTCCCTCGATTGGGCCCGAGGCCGCACGGTCTACATCGTGTCCGCATCCGGCGCGACGAAGACGAACGTCGAGCTTGCGAAGGCCTTGAAGGGGGTCGCGAGGCGCATCGTGGCCGTCACCTGCAACCCCTCCAGCCCGCTGGCCCGCGAGGCCGACGAGGTGGTGGCGATGCCGTTCAAGCCCCTCCCAAAGTCTCCGGGAATATTCTCGTTCACCCTCTCACTCCTGACGATCCTCCGTCTTTCCGGGGCCCATGCCGCATGCGATTTTGCGCGGGCCGCCTCGTCCGCCAAGCTCTTGGCAAAGAAGGTGAGCATCTCGAGGCGTGGGACCACCTACATCGTCGCGAACAACGAGGCGTACGCCGCCTCGGTGTACGGAGCCGCAAAGATCTACGAGCTGTTGGGAAGGAGAGCGCAGGCAGCGCTGACAGAAGAGTTCAGCCATATGCAGCTCTTCTCCCTCGCGGCCTCGGACGCTGTGAACATAGCGACGTCATCGAATGAGCCAAAGGGGATGAGGTTGAGGGAGGCTCTTGAAGACAATGGCTTCAGCTGCTCGCTGCTCGAGCTGCCGGGTCCCAGGATCGAAAGGCTGTTCACCCTGGTCTTCACGCTCCAGCTCGCCGCGATCGAAGATGCGGCGGCGCGAGGCCTAGTACACCCTTACTTTCTGTCAGCGCGCAGGAAACTGAGGGTAAGCGACCGGATGATCTACTAGTGGCTTTCGCCGTGTTCGTCGTGGCCGCCGCAGCCGCATCCTTGGCCCTGGACGTTCGGATTCTCGATCTTAAAGCCCTGCATGTGATCGTCCTCAATGAAGTCAATCTTAGAGCCCCTTAGCGCCTCGACGTTGTTCATGTCGGTAACCACCTTGAACGTGCCAACCTCTTCGACCATGTCCCCAGTCCTTGGCTTTTCGGCGAGCTGCATCCCGTATGCATACCCTCCGCTGCACGCGCATCCGCCTGCCGACTGGTAGAGGTCGATTCTGAGGTATGAACCCACGGACTTTTGCTCTTCCAGGATTGCCGAGAGCTTCTCCTGGGCAATAGGCGTGAATTGCACTATCGGAATCATTTTCTGCATATTTCTGACTTGATGTATTTGGTCGTATAAAGATTGTGGTCTTAGGTGTTCCTCAGCTCAGGGGTCATGAGGGTGATTCTAGCCTTTAGCGAGGGTCAGCCGGGTTGCTCGACAGCCCTCGCCCTCCGCCAGCCGAGGTACGAGACCAGCGCCAGGACGGCCATGACCGCGCTGATGAGCAGTCCGATCGTGATGAGCTGCCCCGACCCGGGGCCGCTCCCGAAGACGATCGGAAACGGCCCGATGAAGATGACTATCCCCGTCGAGGCGGACCCCTGCCCAGGGGAGCTCCCGAGGAGCATCGTCGCCACCCCGACAAAGATGATGAAGAACCCGAGCAGCATTAACCTACCCGAGTTCATCAGACCAGCCCTCCCGCTAACGCGGCGACGACTATCAGGACTATCGCCAGGACTATGGCGACGCTCGCCCACTTTGGGTCAGACCCGAAGATTATCGGGACCGGCCCTATTATGATCACCCCTCCTCCTCTCACGTTCGACCTCTCGCCCTTCGCCCCCGCCTTGGCGGAGGCGACCATGGCTAGGATGACGACCGCGAACCCGATCAGCACGACCACCATCCCGATTGCGACGTCGTCGGGCATTCGGGCCTTCGACGACTCCTGATCTTATATAGGATTGGACGCCATTCGACCTAACGCGTTGGCGGAGTACAGGTATTGCGAGAAGTGCATGATGCGCACCGAGCACGAGGCCGTTGTTGACGGCCGCGACTACAACCCCAGGGGTCGGGGAGTGTACAGGTGCAAGAACTGCGGGAGGGTAAAGTCGATGCGCCACCTCCGTCCCAGCTCTGAGATTGGATATTAGTACTCCGAAGTGTCGACGACGTTCCTGACAGGCTTTCCCTTGCAGAACCTTATCATGTTCGCGATCGCGTTCTTTGACGCGCTCCTTGTGACAAGGGCGCTTGGCCCCGAGACGTGGGGCGTCCCGATGAAGTTCCCCAGCTTAAGAAAGGGCAGCCTCGGGGAGAACGACTCGCGCCCGTCCCTCTCCCACCAGACGTCGGTGGCGAACATGAAGCCCGGGTTCTTGACCAGGTGCTCGTAGAGGGCGTCCTCGTCCACGACCTCCCCGCGTGCGATGTTGACGAAGATGGCGTCGGCCTTCATCGCTGCGAGCTCCTTCCTCCCTATGAATCCCCTTGTCTTCGTTGTCAGCGGGAGCCCCAGGACGAGCGCGTCGCTCTCCCCAAGCATCCGCGTAAGGCCCGCTCTCCCCCTGAAGGCCTTCACACCTGCCTCGATCGTCTTTCTCCTCCCAAAGGCGAGGGTCTCCATCCCAAACCCCCTCGCGAGCCTCGCCGTGGCCCTCCCAATCGCGCCGTATCCTATCACCCCGAGCTTCTTCCCCTTGAGGACGACCACCTGCGTGGCCAGCTTGTTCTGGACGGACGCGTCGATCCCCTTGCGGGCCGTCCCGGCCCTGATCTCGGCGTCGAACTGGACGATCTTCTTCGAGCCTGCGAGGACCAGGGCCATCGCGAACTCCGCCACCTCCTCGGAGTATCCCCCCACGTTGCTGCAGAAGACGACACTCTTGTCGAAAAGGTCGAACCGCATCCCGTCGACCCCCGCGTTCCCCGCCTGGACGAAACGGAGCTTTTTCATCTTCGCGGCCTTCCCGCCGTCGAGGCTCGGCGGCCAGCCGTGCGAGAACATGAGGTCTATCTGGGGGAGGACCCTGTCGAGCTCCTTCGGACCCAGGTCCTCGTACCAGTACACGTCGGCGTATTTTCTCAGGGGATCGAACTCGCTCCTCTCGAAGTAGGTCTTCGCGACGAGGAGCTTCAGCTTTGACAATCGAACCGGCGCGCCCTAGGCGCAGGACTCGATAGAGTTTTCTGCCCGCCGGTTCTCTCCGGCTCATCTCATGGCAAAGATAGGAACTCGGACGGGATTGGTGGCCCTCTCGCTCGGCATCGTGGCGTCTCTCGTCCTCCTGTTCTATGGCCCTTCCCAAGGCTCGGGCACCTTCCAGACCCTCACGCTGCTCGTCTCGCTGGGGGTGATGTTCTATGCGAGCCATCCTCTCGGGCACCTCCTCGTCGGACAGGCCTTGGGCGTGAGCACCGACCACTTCTTCCTCGGGCGGAGCGACTTCCGTAAGCTAAAGCAGGCGCCGCTGAGCTCTGTCGGGAACCTCATGCCCACCATCGGGACGAAGCTGAACAGACCGAGGCTACAGTCCCTCTCCCCCCGGAGGAGGGGCTGGGTATTCGGGGCGGGGGTCATCGTCAGCAACTCCCTCATCGTCCTCCAGATGCTCTACGCGGTCGCCGCGGGCTACGCCACGCTCGCCCTCGCCGTGGGCGGCCTGTTCGTGGCCGCGACCCTGCTGACGGAGGCGATGTTCAGCACGGAGGTCGGGGACCTGGCGAAGATGAGGAGGCAGCTCAGGACACCATCGAGCGCGCCCTCAGGCTAGCGTCGCCTGAGCGTCTGGCCTCGGCGGCTGCGGCTTTGCCAGGTACTTGCGGACCGACTCCAGCATCGTCTCGTCCTCCGGGGTCGCCTTTCCGATCATGGCGAGGGTCTTCAGCGAGTTCTCGATCGCGAACCCGTGGAAGTGGTTGTTGAAGTACCCGTAGACCTTCTTCGTCTTCGCCCCGATCTCGCCCAGCTTCCCGGCCCAGGGCTTCAGCTCCTTGTCGTCGTACCTGTAGTTGTACCATGGCCTCTCCCCGTGTCCGTGCCATCTGACGAACGCAAAGTCTGCGGTCACGACCGGGTCCGGCGGGAGCAGGGGCTCGTCGACGATGGTGTTGGCTACGTTGTTCTTGGTCAGGAGTTCCCACGTCTCGGCCCTCAGCCAGGACTTGTTCCTGAACTCCACCGCGAAGCTGAGGTCCGTGGGGAGGACCCCGAAGAACGCCTTGAGCTTGTCGAACCCCGTCCCATAGGTGAAGCTCGGCGGGAGCTGGATGAGGAGGGGCCCCATCTTCCTCTTCTCCAAGAGCGGCTTCATCAGGTCGAGGAACTTTAGCAGGTCTTTCTTGATCCCCTTCCCAAGCTCCAGCTTCTTGTCGTGGGTGATGAGCTTGGGGAGCTTCGCGGAGAAGACAAAGTCCTCGGGGGTGAACCTGGCGAGGCCGTGGACCAGCCCGCTCTTCGGATATGCGTAGAAGGTCGAGTCGATCTCCACCGTCTTGTAGTACTTGGAATAGAACGTGAGCTTGCTCTTCTCGCCCTTGGGGTAGAAGACCCCCTCCCACTCCTTGTAGGACCAGCCCGAGGTGCCGATGGAGATCTCGGACAAACGAGGAGAACCTCTGGCCCGGCCTTTTATGGATAACTGGGTCGTCCGGCTACGCCTGGGAACCAATTGGGGCTGACATAATTGAATGCCGGGACCGACCCCCATAACGCATGAGCTGGCCCGAGCTCCGGCAGCTGCATGCTGTAGACGCGAGGGGGCCTTTTTGTCCTGATAACCACTCGGAGCAAGAAAGCTAGGACCCTCCCCCGAGCCTTGTCCGCTGTCTTTGCAGTCCGCCTTTTTTCGAACCCGATCTCTTGTGTCATCTTCATTCACCTGCCAGACACAGCTCCCCGCTTGCGCATAGGGTTGGTGCCGTCATAGGACGGCATTTTTCGGGTCGCCGTACGCCTGTGCTAGAGTGCCGTCGGACGACGGTCGTGAGCTTATACCGGAGCGCCACCAGATACCCCCGTTGACAATCTACGAGGCGGGGTTCAAGCTCCAGCACGAGTGCGCCTTCAACGACCTCTCCAAGCGGTATCCCTCGTTGGCGATGTCTCACTGGTGCAACTCGGGCGTCGACGTCCTGGAGATAGCGTGCGACGACCTGGAGGTCTTCGAGAGCCTGCAGAAGGACATCGGGTCGCTCGAGAAGGCCCTTGGCACCAAGGTCCTCCGAAAGTCCTTCAGCATGCCCCACGTCCAGCTTGTAATCCAGCGCTGCGGCTGCAGCAACATAAAGGCCCCGGTCAGCCCGGTCTTCGAGAAGAACAACTGCCTCGAGCTCCAGCCCTGCCTCTACAAAGGCGGCTGGGAATACTATAGGGTGATCGCGTTCAACGACCGCGACCTAAAGAACCTGTTCACGGACCTCGGCAAGTACTGCTCGGTCGAGGTCCTCTCGCGCCGCTCTACCCCGACCGGGGCGGTCAAGGACGTCGTCCTCGTCTCGACCAAGTCGCTCTTCGGGGGCCTCACGGCGAAGCAGATGCAGGCCCTGGTCTTCGCGCTGGAGAACGGCTACTATCAGGTGCCGAAGAAGGTGACCACCGAGGAGATGGCCCGCAGGCTGAGCCAACCGAGGACCACCTACGAGGAGCACCTGCGCAAGGCCGAGAGCAAAGTGCTGCGCTCCGTCACCCCATACATCAATTTCAAGCCACGATAGCCCGCGCCGCGCTGGCTTTGGCGGCGACCTTCCTCTCCCTCTCCAGCAGCGCCTCCTTCCTCCGGACGCCGAAACGGTAGCCGCCGACGTCGCCATCCTTCCGTACTACGCGGTGGCAAGGGATCAACAAAGGGACCGGGTTGGTCGCGCACGCCCTTGCGACCGCCCTGGCCGCCGTCGGCCGGCCGACCAGCGCCGCCACCTCTCCGTAGGAACACGTGGTACCGTAGGGGATGGTCCGCAGAGCCCCCCAGACCTTGCGCTGGAACTCCGTCCCCTTTACGTCCAACCGCAGGCTAGACTGCTGCCCCTCGAGATACCCCAGGACGGCACCGAAAGTGGTCTTGAGTTCGTCGTCCGCCCTCGAGACCGCTGCTCTGGGGAATTCCCGGCTGATGGACGACTCGAGTTCCTGCGTGTCTTCTCCGAGTATTATTCCGCAGATTCCATTCTCCGTCGCCGCCACGAGCACCTTACCTATTGGGGACGCCCCTATCGTGTAGTGGACCCTCGTCCCCCGACCCCCATCCCGATACGTGGCCGGGCTCATCGCGAGCTTGCCTTTGGACCCGCCGTAGAGTCTGCTGGTGGAGCCATACCCGCTCGAATAGAGGGCCGACCTGACGGGCCTCCCCTCCCTGAGATGCTCCTTCACGCGGCCGAGCCTGCACTCCTCCACGTACCTCCTCGGCGAGATCCCCATGACTCGCCTGAAGACACGCTGGAAGTGGAACGGGCTGACTCCGACCTCCTTGCCGAGGGCCGCGAGGGTCAGCTTCTTCTCTAGGTTGCGCTGGATGTAGTCGCACGCATTCTCCACGACGGCTAGCTGGGCGGGAGTAACGGCTCCTACTAAGAGGCTCATCATGGCCCTCGGGCGTAGCCTGCACTAAAAAGTCGCGTGTCCAAATCTTGCGGTGCTAGCTCCGGAGCCCCCACCAGAAGAGGCCCAGCCCCACGAGGATGAAGAGGAACCCGATCAGCAGGCCAATGAAACCGAGGATCAGCACTATGAGCTGGACCAGGACCGAGAAGAGGAAGCATACGATCACGAGCCCGAAGATAACGAAGATCACGCCGAGGAGCCCGACCGCCCTCATGCCTCCACGCGAGAAGTCCTTGGGATTTAAACCTGGCCGCGCGCTAGCTACCGAAGGATTATCTAGAGGGCTCTGCCCGCGACGGCCAAGTTGCCCGCGAGCGCCTCCGAGAAGATCGGCACCAAGACCAGGGACATCATGGAGGTCCCTCCGTGCACCCTCCGCCAGACGGCGACTATAGACGACGCGGCCAGCGTGATGTGGGAGAAGAACATGGGGAGCATCATCGCGGTCGACGACGACGGCCGGATGGTCGGCATCCTCACGGAGCGGGACATACTCTTCGCGGTATCAAAGTCCCTGATAGGCAGGGGCGTCCCCCTCTCGAGCATAATGTCGAAGACCTCGCTAAAGGCGAGCCCGAACGAGGCGATCGTCACCGCGGTGGACAGGATGACCAAGGGGCACGTCCGGCACCTCCCTGTGGTGGACAAGGACGACAAGCCCGTCGGGATGATATCGATGAGGGACGCCATGAGCATAAGCGAGCCTCTCCTGAAGTACGTGCTGAAGGCAGGCAGGAAAAAGAAAAAGTCCTAGTGGCGCCTAAATATCTGGCGCGCATTCCAAGACGTGAACGCCTGCCAAGAAAGCTTAAACCGCTACTGATGCTCCGGAGCATGTTCTGATTTTGGAAGGCGCGACCGACACGAGCATCGAGGCGCGCACGATCGAAGGGGTCCGCAACTCTACCCGCTATCTCCTGAAGTCCTTCAAGGGCAAGGCCGACGAGCTGAAAAAGTCCGGCTCCGACATCCAGAAGCTGATCCGGTTCGGGGTCGACCCAAGGTCCGCGAGCGCTATGGCGAGGGAGTTCTTTGGCCGGGACCGCGTGGAGTATCTGGCCATCGACGGTACTCAGGGGATGGACGAGGAGCTGGACCTGCTTGTCTTCTACGTAGCCTCCTTCGGCTACTCGGGGACACTGAGCTTCCGAGAGGATTCCATCGAGGTGGGCGACCCCGTCGCCGTCAAGGAGAGCTTCGCCGTCTCGGCCGCGATCCCAATCTACGCGGAGCACGGCGCGACCGTCTCTGGACGGGCCACCGAGTCAGGGACCGAGTTCGACGCGGAGCGCCTCCCCAACTCGCTGATGCACCTCGCAGAGTACTACGTCGCGGTCAAGGCTATCGCGGCCAGGTCCGCCGGCGTGATCCTCCTCGACCGACCCCTCGCCGGGGACGTCTCCCACTTGGTCTGGAGCACCCGAGACCTCGTCCGAAGCCGGCGCTCCGTCCTCCTCGGGATGCAGACCGAGCTCGGCCCTGTGGCAGACTTTGACCTCGAGCTCGCCCGCATCTTGGTCCCCGACGCCGGCCTCGGGATACCCGCCCCGAGGAGCCACCTCCTAAAGTACGCCGCGATCTCGTCGCTCTTCGACGGAAGGTCACTGGACCTCCCGAGCCTCCTGGCGAAGATGGGCGCGAGCCCCCAGCGCCTGTCCAGGCTGAAGGACGACTTCGACGAGCTCCAGTCCGAGTTCGAGATATTCGAGGAGGACTCGGGCAAGTACCGGCTGAAGCCCGGAGTCAAGGACTATTGGGGCCGGGTCGTCGAGGCGGCGCTCGCCGTCGCCGACAACGTATTCCGCCCCGCCGGCTCGCATCCTCTCAGGGTCAAGGTAGGGGCCGAGGAGCGCTGGGTCACCGCCGACGACCTAGACTACCTCGTGTTGATCGTGGTCTACGAGCTGACCCGGAGGGCGTGGTCCGATAAGATCCTCCCGATCGGGCTGGTCAAGGACTCGGGGGCGTCCGAGTTGGTCAGGACGGTGGTCCCGGTGCTCGATTCGTCCGGGCTTGCGAAGCTCAGCCGGAAGCTCCCCGAGTTCAACAGCGACAAGATGCTCCTGCAGACCGATAGCGTGGTCAACGCTGCGACCATGCCTACCCCCTGGCGCACCGTGGACATCGACGCCGCCTTCAGGACGATGGTCCCCGTCGAGGACGCGGGGCTCCTCGCGGGCGAGGCCAGGGTCAGGGGCGCCTACGGGAACGTCGTGTACCCCGAGAGGATGTACGTAAAGAACTACATCCAGCTCTGGAGGAGCAAGAACGAGCCGTCCGTCCGGAGCCACGTCTTCGCCTTTGACAGGCCCGCTTACCGCGGTTACGACCGCTGGGACAATCTGGTCCTCCGCAACAAAGACGACTCGGTCGACGAAGAGATCCGTCCCGTGCTTAACCTCGGCGAGTCGAGGATGACCAACCTTGTGATGACGGTCCTCCTGGAGATGAGCCGCGAGGTCATCCCGGAGGCTCTCGGCCACAACTATCCCCTCTTCCTCGCGGACAAGAAGGCCAAGTTCGTCCTCCGCCAGAACAGGGAGGCGTACATGGGGGCGGTCGCGGTGGAGATGGCAAGGTCGGATCTCGACCAGCAGGTCCTCTTCTCCCAGAGGTTCAGGGATTACCGGGGCAAGGTGGAGTCGGAGAGGAAGAGAAGGTAATGCCGGTCTTCGACGACCTCGGCGGCGAGTTCAAGGGCAAACTCAGGGAGATCAAGTCGACGACCCGGCAGACGGCTGAAGGGGGTTCCACAGTCACGTTTAGCTCGGCTAAGATTGACTGCGACTATTCTCCCAGCGTAGTCAAGAAGCTCGCCACGGGGCAGCTCGTCGCGATCCCGAACGTCCAGACCATAGGGACCAACGACGTTTTCTCGGTCTACGAGATCGCCGATGTCTACCCGATGCACTACTCGCAGCTGACCCTCGACATGAGCCAGCCAGCCGCAATCAGGAAGGAGTTCCTGGAGCTCATCGAGAGCGAGTGGCTGAAGGGCTCGAAGAGCACGTGGATCGAGATAGTAGCGGCGCCCATCGGCTACGTCATGAGGGTCAACGGCGCCTCCATCTCCTTCGAGAGGAAGCCCTACGCACCCCTCACCGGGAGCCAAGTTCGACTCCTCAGCAGGGAGTCAGTCCAGAAGCTCATCTGCTACAAGCCCCCTGCCAACCCTGCAGACTACCGATTCGGGAGCCTCCTAGGAGTGATAGACGAGACCATCCCGTTCACCGTCAACATCGAGAACCTGATACATTATCATGCCTCCGTCTTCGCCTTCTCCGGCTCGGGCAAGTCCAATCTCACCGCCGTTGTGGTCCGGAAGGCCCTGAAAGTCATCCCTGACCTGAAGGTCGTCATACTCGACGTCTCGTCTGAGTACGGGATCCACATACTCGACGTGCTCAACGAGCTCCCCAGCAGGGTCATCTTCACCGACTCGTTCGCCGGCGCCAAGGACCCGGCTAGCGAGTACTTCAAGCGCCACGTCTGCCCGGAGTCGCTATCTGGGCTGAAGACCAGGTTCGAGGAGAAGATCTCCGAGCTCTTCTCGAGCGACAAGGTGGTCTTCGGCGAGGTCCCTTCCGCGGGCGCGGCGGAGGCCGCCTATTACAGCACCTACGGAGGGCTCGAGGACATCCTCACGTCCACTCTCGGCGACAAGTACGGGGCGGTACAGCAGAAGATCCTCATCCCAGAGGTGCTGAACCGAATCAAGGCCTTCACGGCGAAGGAGGGGCTCACCAAGGAGAGTACGTTCAACTCGAAGACCGTGAAGCTGATCTCGCAGGTCGAGACCCTGATCGCCGACCTCCCGGCCACGAGCCAGCTGAAGAAGACCTTCGACGGCCTCAGGAAGGTGGTCGAGGAGGGCACCCCCCAAGAGGAGCTGGGTAAGTCCATCTGGGACACCCTACCAGACGAGATCCTCTCGACGGAGAAGGGCTCGCCCAGGGTGTTCGTGATTAACGTCCCTGAGGCAGAGGACGCCAGGGCTCAGACGGCCGACGTGATCAACAAGATCTTCTGGAGGAGGAAGAGGAGCTTCAGCCTGACGCCGAAGGTCCTGTTCATCGTCGACGAAGCTCAGGAGTTCATCCCGCAGGACGCTAGGAAGGGCGACAACGCCTTCGAGTCGAGCAGGGCGGTGGAGAGACTCCTCAGGCACGGGAGGAAGTACAACCTTCACTGCTGGGTGAGCACCCAGAGGGTCGCTCACCTTAACACGAGCGCCCTGCAGCAGCTCCACAGCTACTTCGTCTCGACGATGCCGAGGCCCTACGACAGGCAGCTAATCTCTGACACGTTCGCCATCGACGACGCGTTCATGGACCGGACCCTCGCGTTCCAGAACGGCGACTGGCTAATGGCGAGCTTCAAGGCCACGGCGACGGCGAACATTCCGGTCTTCTTCCACGCGGAGAACAATGAGGACGCGCTCAGGGCCTACCTGACAAAGTAGGACTACGGCTCTTAAATATCTCTAACTACCATTATTCTCCTATGCTAAAGAAGGACGAGATCGCGAAGCTGAGGGCGAAGCTTACCCCAGAGCAGCAAGAGGTCTGCGTCAACAAGGGGACTGAGATGCCCTTCACCGGCGAGTACTGGGACAACCACGAGAAGGGGGTGTACCGGTGCACGGTCTGCGGCGCCGAGCTCTTCAGCTCCGAGACGAAGTTCGAGTCGGGCACGGGCTGGCCGAGCTTCTGGCAGCCTGCGAAGAAGGAGAACGTACAGGAGCAAGACGACTACACATTTGACATGCACAGGGTAGAGGTCGAGTGCGGGCGCTGCGGCTCCCACCTGGGCCACCTCTTCGACGACGGGCCTCAGCCCACCGGCCTGAGGTACTGCATCAATTCCGTCTCGCTGAAGTTGGAGCCCGCTTCAGCGGCGCAACATTAAAGACCAGAGCCAGGGTCTGGAGCCGTCCAGAGATGAGCGCAATTTCCGCGCAGAACGGTGACACGATCTCGGTGCACTACGTCGGCAAGTTCCCGGGCGGGAAGGTCTTCGACACGAGCATGAGGTCAGAGGCGGAGAAGTCAGGGCTGTTCAGCCCCGCCCGCGACTACAAGCCCCTCCAGGTCGTCCTGGGCGCCCACAACGTCATCCAGGGGTTCGAGGAGGCTCTTGTGGGGATGAAGATCAACGAGACCAGGGAGGTCACCATCCCGCCGGAGAAGGCCTACGGGAAGGTCGGGAGGCATCCGATGTCCGGGAAGACCCTCCAGTTCAAGCTCCTCGTGACGAACATCAAGAGGCCCTAGCGCGGACGCGAGCGACCTTGGCCAGAGAGCTCCCGTCGGTAATCCCGGCTAATGACGAACTCCTCACCCCGAAGCAGGCCGCCCATCTGATTAACAAGAACACGAGCAACATATCGTACCTACTGCAGTACGGCCGAATTAACAGGTACAACCCTTACGGCGAGCGCGTCGAGCGCTGCACGAGCGGCGAGCTAAGGATCTCCCGCGCCGAGCTCGTCTCCTACACGACTAAAGCCGAGGAACGGATGAAGTCCCGGATGAGCGCCCTCTCGATACCCGACACAGAGCTGGCCTTCTTCGACGTCCCGGAGAGGGAGCGGACCAAGCACGTCCACCGCCTCCACCCCTACCTCGGGAAGTTCATCCCCCAGCTGGTGGAGCACTTCATCACCAGGTACTTCCGCCCCGGCGAGGTGGTCATAGACCCTTTTTGCGGCTCAGGTACGACGCTCGTGCAGGCAGCCGAGCAGGGGATTAACTCAATCGGGATAGACGTCTCCGTGTTCAACGTTTTGATGGCGCGTGTCAAACTGGCGACGTACGACCTCGCCTCGATGGAGAGGGAGGTGCTCGACATCGCGCGGAGGACAGTCGAGTTCAGCAGGGAATCCCTCGAGGGTAGGCCGCCCCGGCCGGAGACCGAGAGCAAGTACCTGAAGGCCTGGTTCGCCCGAAGGAGCCTTGCCGAGATCCTACACTACAGCGAGATGATCCCTGAGTATGAGTACCAAGACCTGCTCAAGGTGATCATGAGCAGGACCGCCCGCTCGTGCAGGCTGACCTACCACTACGAGCTTGCCACCCCCACCCGGCCGGTCACCGGGCCTTACGTCTGCTACAAGCACCGGAACAAGATCTGCAGGCCCGTCACGAGCATCCTCCCGAGGCTCAGGTTCTACAGCAACGACACTGTCTCGCGACTCAAGGCGTTCTCCGAACTTAGGCGCCCGTGCGACTCCTTCGTCTTTGAGGGCGACTCGCAGGACATCGGACTAGAGGACGAGCTCCCGAGGTCGTGGCTCGCCCGCCACCGGACTAGGGGCGTCTTCACCTCTCCGCCCTACGTTGGCCAGATCGACTACCACGAGCAGCACAGGTACGCCTACGAGCTCTTCGGGCTCGAGAGGAGGGACGGCCTCGAGATAGGCCCGAAGGAGAAGGGGAAGGGCGCTCGGGCCAGAGAGGACTACGTCGCGCGGCTGAGCAGGGCCTTCCTCAACGTCGGGAGGTATCTCCAGAAGGACGCCCTCTGCTTCGTGGTAGCGAACGACCGCCTCTCGCTCTTCCCAGAAATATTCGCCCGCGCCGGACTGAGCATGGAGAAAGAGTTCCTCCGGCCGGTGGAGGACAGGACCGAGCGGGACAAGAGGCCATACTCTGAGAGCGTCTTCATGGTCAGGGCCGCGTGACGTCCGGGCTTCAAGCTTATCTCAGCAGCCGGCGGAGGCACGGGCATGGCGAGCTCTAACCCCGGGGCCAACACAACCTACATCTTCCTCGTCATACTGATCATCCTGATAATCAGGCGGATGACGATGGCCGCCCGGGGCTCGAAGGTGAGCAGGTCCCGCGCAATCGCCTTCTCAGTCTACTACGTCGCCTTCGCCGGGCTCTTCCTCGGCTCCTCGTTCTTCGAGGGCGTCCCACCGTACCTCTTGGTCCTCTACCTGGCGGTCGGGGCGGCCGCCGTCTACGGCTCATACAAGTTCACCGACAGGAGGGTCGTCTTCTGGAAGGACGCGGCGGGCTCCGTCTGGATGAAAGGGGCCGTCATCATCTATGCGATCTATATCGTGGGGCTGATGGCGCGCATCGCCATCGACCTCGTCTTCCTCGGCTCGCCCTTCAGCTTCTCAGGCGCGGCGCCCGTGGCGCTCGGCCCGACCGCGATTGATGCCATCGTCGCGACCGACCTCCTCCTGACCTTCGGGGTCGGCCTCCTCATAGGAAGGAACGTCAGAGTCCTAAAGCACTTTTCCCTCATCCAACAGGGCAAGGAGCAGGTTCCAGACTCCCCGCCCGAAGTAGGGCTAACCTAACTCAAGACAGAAGAATCGTCCTGAAGTCGTAAATACCGCCCCAAGCTCCTTATGCCAATCCGGGTGTTCTTGCATAGAGGGGAGCAAGATGGGAGTCACGCGACTAACCCTAGCTTTGGTCGCAATCGTTGTGGTGGTTGCCATAGGCTTCACCGCTAACCAATTGAACCAAGCGCGCTCTCCCGGAACCACCCAAGGCCAAGGCCAGACGTCGCAGACTCCGAACACATCAGCCAATGGCACAGGAGCCGAAGGGGTCGCCTCCAAGGGTCCGCTTTATGGTCTGCTATACACGCGCGACGTGTCCTGCGTTCTTGCGAGCGGAGTCTGCTCGCTCACGATTGTCAACAATAGCACCACGCCCGTGCAGCTCCAGTCATGCGAGCTCGTTGGTATTGAAACCGTTGGCGTGACCACCACCACACGCACCGTCACCAGTAGGCCAACAACGACATTCACACTCCTTCCCAACGGGACCACGAGGACCTCCACCCCAACCACCAGCGGTACAACGACGGTGACCTCCACCGAGACCGACACCGTCACACAATACGGCATAGTGAATGGCACGGTAGGTGGCCCGGCCACGGCGGGCGTTCCAGCTGATTCTTCGGCCAAGGCAAACTGCACAGTTCCTGCCGCGTCCTTGTGGCAGCAATCGCAGGGGAGCCAAAACAGTGGAAGTTTTCGCGCGAAGATGGTCGATAGCGCGGGAGGCTACGCTGCCGGAACGATAGCGATCGTAAGCTTCGCAGAAAAGTGGTCCTAGCTTTGCGTGGCAGAACAAAGAAGATTCTCGCCGCTTTGGTAACCACTACAGGTCTCGCAGCCATCTTCTTCCTTCCCGCGATTCCAATCAAGGTCGAGCCGTTCTGCATTCGATGCGCAGGCATCCACTATGTGGAACAAGGGTACTCTTCGACGGGCCTGTATTTTACCGGGTATGGAGGCGTATTCATGACCGCGGACCCGCCCAACTTCCCCACGCCAATATACGCAGGCTATTGCGTCGTCTACGGCGAACCAAACCACACGAGTTGCGGACTGGGGATCGTTGTCTTGAAGAACTGAGAGTCTCCTTGCCTCATGTACCGGCTCTGCAGAGCCGCGCATTCTTGATGGTTTAATACCACGGGTCGCCGCGTTCTCTCCATGGAAAAGGCCACCATCGTCACCTACCGTGACGTCTTCGCCGAGCAGGAGATCAGGGAGCTGGCGAAAGCTGCGGGGTTCTCCGTCGCAGGGGTGGTCACGGTGAAGAAGATCGGCCACGGGACGTACGGGGTCGGCGCGGGGAAGGCCGAGGAGCTGAAGGACGTCATCATCAAGAACGGCTCCAAGATCCTCATCGTCGACGAGGAGCTGACCTCCTCACAGGCCGTCCACCTGTCGAGCGTGACCGACGCTGCAGTGGTCGACCGAGACAGGCTCATCCTCGACATCTTCGCCAAGAGGGCAGCCACGACAGAGGCGAAGCTCCAGGTGCAGCTCGCCGAGCTCCAATACGAGTTCCCCCGAGCCAAGGACGCGGTCCGCTACTCCGCCAACGGGGAGCGCGCGGGGTTCATGGGGATGGGCGAGACGCTGATCGATGTCAAGTTCAGAGCGCTAAAGGCGCGCATGGTCGTCATCAAGCAGAAGCTGGAAAAGGCGCACTCCGCCAAGAGGCTCCACCGGTCGGAGAGGAGGAAGCTGGGGCTGCCATTCGTCTCCCTCGCCGGGTACACGAGCAGCGGGAAGACCACCCTCTTCAACAAGCTCGCCT
>Ga0307477_10000162_pt1 | contig 94680 bp, 84 predicted proteins | sample atmos_gasesECM2C_FD_203316 | JGI IMG/M metagenome (GOLD analysis project Ga0307477, IMG submission 203316) | Hardwood forest soil microbial communities from Morgan-Monroe State Forest, Indiana, United States - atmos_gasesECM2C_515 | ecosystem: Environmental > Terrestrial > Soil > Temperate... | reverse complement strand
TGGAGACCCATTGTCTGCGTTGGCGGGGGGTTTAACAGATCCCCCGACAACGGCGTCGCGGCCGAGTGACGGCCGCGACGTCGTGCTTTCTCCCCTGGGCCCGTTGGCGAATTCACCGGGCCAGCGCATGATTGCCCACGGAAGATGGCTGCCCTGAGGAAGGAAAGCGTCGAACTCGTCGGGTCGAAGCGCGCCCAATCGCCGCGCGCGCAGACGGCGGAGCCGCCGCGCCGCCCCACGAGTGCTGCCACGCGGTACCTGATCGCCGCTGGCGTCTCCGCTTACGGCGACTGGCTCACCACCGTCGCGCTCGTCGTCCTCCTCTACCGCCTCACCGGCACGGCCACCGGACCGGCGCTCTACATCCTCTTTCGGGTTGCGCCCCGCATCTTCGGACCGGCGCCGGGGGGTGCGCTGGCCGACCGGTACGGACCGGCACGCGTGGCCGCGGCGTGTGCGCTGGGTCAGTGCGTGTTCACCGCTTCGATCGTGGCCCTGGCATACGGCCACGCCGTCTGGGGCATCTACGTCGCGGTCGCGGCGTCGCAGTTCCTTGGATCGATGGCGGTGCCCGCGTACAACGCGATCATTCCGCACATCGTCGGCCCGGCGCGCCTCGGCCGCATCAACGCCATCTACAACGCGATCCTCGAGTCCTGCCTCCTGGCGTCGCCTGCGCTCGGTGCGCTGCTGCTCATCGCCGGCGTCACGCCGCAAGCGCTCGTCCTCGGAGACGCAGCCTCGTTTCTGGTCGCGGCGCTGCTACTGCTCAGCCTGCGCACATCCGTCGGAGTCGCAGCCGCCGCGCGCCGCGGGTGGGGCATGTTCGCGGGCATCCGCGTGGTCCGCCGCGACGCGATGCTACGCATGTTCGCGATCGGCCACCTGTGCAACGCCTTCGTCATCACCGCTCTCCAGGCGGTTCTGGTGGTTGCGGCGGCGCAGCGGTTCGGACGCGACACCGACGTCGGCTGGCTCTACGCCGCGGTCGGAGCAGGCGGCGTGATCGGCAGCGCCGCGCTCGTCCGCTGGCCGCCGACGCGCGTGCGCAGCCCCGGCATCGCCTTCGCCGTGTTCGGGGAGCTCATCCCGGTGGCTCTGCTCGCGATCGTGCATTCGCTGCTGCTCGCCTGCGCGCTGCTGTTCGTCAGCGCGCTGTTCGCGTCGCTGTACCAGACCCGAGGTGCGGTCGGGCTGCAGCAGCGCGTGTCGAAGGAGCTGCTCGGTCGGGTGAACGCCGTGATCCGGTTCTCCCTGTACTTCGGCATGCTCCTCGGCGCGATCGTGGCGGCCGCCACGCTCCCCTGGCTGTCGTGGGACCGACTGCTCATCGCCATCTCGGCCGTCGCCGCCGCTGTGCTCATCATCGCCCTGGCAACGCAGCCGCCCGAGCCCGCGCGCATGCGCACCGACGCCGAGCTGGCGGGGAAGCTGCTGCGTTCGCGAGTCGCGATCGGCTCGGCGGCGCGGCTGGCGACGAGACACCGCGACACGACCGAGGTCTGAGCGCGGCGGCGCCGAGTCGCCCTGCGCCAGAATTCACCGGATGCTGCAGGGGCCTCTGGACCCGATGCGGATTCGCCAGTACTTCAACGTCATCACGATGACCCGCGAGCTCGTCAGCGGCGTGCGCGACGACGTCACGTTCCTCACATCGCTCCGCCGTGCGCTCCTGCCGATCCCGTTCGGAGCGCATCGTCCGCTCGCGAAGGCGCCCTTTCCGCCGCTTCGCTCTCGGCCGATCGAGCATTTTCAGGATCGCCGCGTGGCCGTGCTGGCCACCGGCGGCAGTGGAGCGCTCGCGTCCCTGGTGGGGGCCGCTCGCGCGTTCGAGGAGTCCGGGATGCGTCCGTCGTGCCTCTCGCTGTGCTCGGGCTCTGCGCTCTTCGGGTTCCCGCTGGCGGCGGGCCGAACCGCCGACGAGGTCGCCGCCTTCACGCTGGGACTCGAACCGTCCGACCTCGTCGACCTCAACTGGCCCGGCCTGCTGACGCTCGCCCCGCGACTGGGACGCGGGTTCACCGGCTTCATGCGAGGCGAGCGGATCGAGTCCGTGTACCGCGAATGGCTGGGCGACGTCTGCCTCGGTGAGCTGCCGACGCCGGCGTACGCGCCCGTGTGGAACGTGGAGCACAACACCCTCGATTGGGTCGGCCCGTGGACGCACCCGGACATGACGGTCGCTCGCGCCGTGCGCATGGCGGTTGCGCTGCCGCTGTTCGTCGAAGCGGTCGAATATCACGACGAGCACTACTACGACGGCGGCGCCGCCGACGTGCTTCCGGTGCGCCCGCTGCTGGACATCGAAGACCCTCCCGACGCGGTGCTGGTGGTGAACGGCTTCTACCCGCCCGCGCTCGCCGGAGAGGATGTCACCGGCTGGGTGCAGCGCGCCGGCTCGATCCTCTACGCGGCGTCGCAGGTGCGCAGCGTCCAGCACCTGCAGCTGGCGCGCGAGAACCTCTCGCGACTGGTTCGCGAGGTGCCCGAGGTGATGACGATCGAGCCGGTCCCGTACGCGACTGTCCACGGCGTCGGGCTGTATCGCCAGTTCGTCGACCACAGTCGTTGGGCTGATTTCATGCGCGCCGGCCGAACGTCGGCGCTCGCGGCGCTCGGGGCCGCAGGTGAGCACTCGCACCTGGACAGCAGCGCGCCCGCGCGGCCGCCGAAGAAGGCGCGGCGGAGGGTCAGCCGCGCCGCCGGCGGTGCAGCCCGATGACGGCGGGCGCGGCCAGCGCCGGGAGGATGAGCAACCACGTCAGCGGCGTCTCGGGGACGGCGGGCGACGGCTGCGCTCCGGTGTAGACGTCCGCGCCGAACGGTACGAGCCCGGCCTGTCCCGCGTACCCGAGGTGGGCGAGCCCGAAGATGTCCTCGATGCTGCGCAGCAACGAATAGTGGTTGTACGACACCGTGCTCGGTGGTGAGTTGGCCGCGATGAACGGCCCGACCGCGACGGCCCCGGTCTGACCTCCGCCCGGACCCGGCGGCTCGTTGTCACCGGGGGTCTGCGGAGGAACCGCCGTCTCGTCGAGGTTCGGGCCCGGCTGCTCGTTGCAGCAATCGGTCGAGTCCCCTTCGCCCTCGTCCCAGTTGACCAGGAGCAGGCCGTCCCCACCCGGATGGAATGCCGGGGCGGCGAGGATCTTGGGAACGAGCTGCGAGAGGAACGTGTCCGCCTGCGCCAGGCCGTTGTCGGGGTTGCTGCTTCCGCACACGTCGTGACCGTCGTCGCAGAGGTTCGGTGTGATGAACGAGTAGTTCGGCAGGCCGGCCGGTGTGGCCAGATCCGTATACAGCTGCGTGAGGGGCACGTCGTTTGCGTCGCAGAACGCGAGGGTGTTGTACGTGATCTGCGTGCCCTGCGAGTTCCCGTCGGTGTGCGTCAGACCTGTGGTCGACGCGAAGTACACGAAGGGGTTGTGCTTGGTGGCGTACTTGTCCGACGTCGCTGTGGTGGGCGGCGCGCTGGGGTCGATGGGCGCGCCGGGGCCGCGGCACGTGTCGCGCGCGGTCGTCGGGGAGTTGCCCATGTCCTCCATGTAGCCCTTCCACGTGAAACCGGCGGCGCTGAGCTGGTCCCCGATCGACAGCACGCCGACAGGATACGTGCAGCCCTCGCCGCCCACCGCCTCGCCGTCGCTGGGGTCGATCGTGCCGGGCGAGAGCGTCGACGGATCGTTGCAGTCGCCCTGTGTCCTCGGATTGGGCGACTGACCGCTCACCATCGCGATGTAGTTGTCCAGGCTGGCATGGCCCGTGCCGAAGTACAGCGGTATCTCGACACCCATCGGCACCAGCGTGTTGTTGATGTACGGCGCCAGCACGCTCCCCGCACCGAAGTTGTTGGCGAAGTCGCTGTTCTCGAGCACGATGATCACCACGTGCCTGATCGGCGGCGCAACGGGTGAGGCTGCCAGCGCGGGCTGCGCTGACTGCGCTGCCACGGCCACACCGAACGCAGCCAGGGCCAGGCGTCGATGCGTGCGAATGAGCTTCCCTCCCAGCGAATGAGCGGTGCGCCGCTGGAACGCTAGTGCGGCCGAGGTTGTGATCGGGTTAGGAGCGCGTGATCGAGTGGCGACCCCGACGGCGCAACAGCACAGCGACCACCGGAAGACCCGCCAGCACGAGCAGCGGTGCAAACGGTGAGTCAGGCACCGCCGCAGACGCGCCGTTGAACAGGCTGTCTCCGCTGGTCACGCCGACCAGCGGCAGCGTGATGTAGCTCTGGCCCTGCTCGTAGTCGAGCTGTACCGTCGGCACGCCCGGGGTGCCCGTGTACGCCTTGGGTACGTCCCACTCCGTGGTCTCGGTGCTGACCACGAGGATGACGCGGTGGCCGGCGCGGATCGTGTAGTCCTGGGGCCACAAATGGACGTCCTCGCTGAACGGCGTGCCCGGGGTGACCGGCACCTCGCTGCTCAGGCCGTTCCGGTACCGCGAGTCGAGCCACCCGCGCGTCGTCGCGGTGATGGCGTTCTGCGTCGTCGACGACGTCGACGCACCCGAGCCCACGTAGCGGCCGGGGTCGAAGTCGATGACGAACGGCGTGTAGGTCACCCACTGGCGCTGCACCGTCGACCAGAGGTGCAGCACCGGCTCGCCGAAGAGTCGCACGTCACGGGTCAGCACCGGGCTCTCGAAGCTCAGGAAGCCGCCGTCGAACGCGAAGGGGTGCAGTGTGTCGTTGGTCTCGCTGTTCGTGCCGGTCCACTGGAAGGTGGCCTGCGGCGAACCCGCCGGCGCGGTCGCGGCGTCGGTCGAGAGCGTCCACGTCCCGTCGGCGGCGCGCCCCAGGTAGAGCGGAATGCCGGAGGGCGACGGCTCCGGTCCGGAGCTGTACGAGTCGTCCGCCGGACCGTTCGAGTCGGTGGTCGCCGAGGTCACCGGGGGCAGGCTCTGCTCGAGCCCGTTGTTCGCGCCCATCAGCCAGTGCGCGAACCACTTGTCGACGGTGTCGCCGTATGCGTTGCCAAGGGGAACGCCGTGACCGTGCCAGCGGCTGCCGAAGTACATGCGCGCGAACACCGAGCTCGTGAGCGCGTGGTACGCCTGCCAGCCGTTGGCCTGCTTCACGTTCCAGTCGCCGAAGTTGGACGCGACCAGCACGGGGATGGTCACCGAGGGCAGGTCCTTGAGGTAGTCCCGATCCAGCCAGAACTGGTCGTAGTCGGGCGTGGTGCTGTAGCCCTCCATCGTGTGCTGCACCTGCTGGCATTCGCTGATCTTCGATTGGACCTGTGCTCCCCAGTTGGGGTCGGTCTCGTTGAGCGGCGGCGGGATGGCCAGCCCGAAATCAAACGCCAGCGGCGTGTCCACACCCTCGTCGCCTGCGGTCCCCGGCCCCTCGTAGCCGAAGGGCTCGTTGGTGTCGAAGTACCGGATGCCTCCGGCGAACGCGTAGTCGTACCAGCGGTCGATCGCAGCCTCGGGCACGATCGTCGTCAGGTGCGGCGGATGCATCACCGCGGCCGCGTACTGCGTGGTGCCTTCGTACGAACCGCCGAGCATGCCGATCTTCCCGGTCGACCAGCTCTGCTGCGCGATCCACTCGATCAGCTCGTACGCGGTCTGCTTCTCCTGGGGCCCGCCGTAGTCCCAGCAGCCTCCGGAGTTGCCGGTGCCGATGACATCGGCGGTCGCCCGCGCGTATCCCAGCGCGGTCCAATGGGAGGCATCGCCGTTGCGACCCAGCACGGCGTACGGCGTGTACGTGAGGATGACCGGCGCCTGCACGATCGCGCCCGTCGTCGGGTCCGTGGGGTGCACGACCTCGAGGAACAGGCTCACGCCGGTGACCGACGTGGGCACGTCGTAGTCGACGGTGGTCGACCCGAAGCCCGCGGCGCGCGCGATGGTGTGAGGGACGAACAGGCCGACGCCCGATGCAACGACGGCGGCAGCCACGGCAAGCGCCCGAATACGCATCCCTTCGTCTCCACTCCGCAGAGCTGAATCCCTTCCCGGACGGGGAGCCGGCGCGCGCCGGCGAGGCGATGCTAGCAGAGCACCAGCGGTGCCGCGGCGCCCGTCGACAGCGTCAGCGCGCGGCGGCCCGCATCAACATCCCCTGGCGCAGGCCGTAGGCGGCCAGGTCGCCGAAGCCGACGGCCGCGATCGCCAAGGGCACCTCGAGCGCGAGCCATACCGCACCGTGCCCCTGAGCCGTGCGCACCGCCAGGACGATGGCGAGTGCCACGACGCCGAGCACCGCCGCGACGGCCAGCACGTTGGTGGCGGTGGTGACCTTCGTGGTGCGAAGCGTCCCGGATGGCGGCCTGGACACCATCGCCACCATCACGATGTCCGCGATCGGCAGCAGCCGCTGCTGCGTGCGATCGAAGGGAATCTCGCGTCCGGCTCGGTCGGGCCCCGCCGGAGGATCAACCAACCGGGGCGTCGGCGCGGCGACCCGTGATCGCCAGCAGACGGGTTTGCGCATCCGCGTCGGCCGCCACCTCGACGGCCGGCCCGAAGGCGCCGCCGGCGCGCCAGGCCTCGGCCTGAGGTTCGAGCGTCGTCTGCGCGAACGCCACCAGACCGGCGTCCAGGCGGTCGTGCGCGCCGATGCCGCGGGCGAGGTCCCACGAGTGGATGACGAGGTCGGTGGTCACCTCACGGATGTAGGAGTCGGCCTCGCGGTCACCGAAGGAAAGGTGGACCGTCTGCGCGAGGGCCTCGGGGGCCGACGCCGCGCTGGTGGCTTCCCGGACCGCTTCGCCGAACGCCCGCTGCGGATCGTCGCCGAGCAGGTCCCCGTCGAGGCGATCGCCCACCTCCGCGATGGTCTTCCCATCCAGCATCGGCGTGATCCAGCGCAGCTCGCTGGCGACATGGTTGACCAGGGTCCGCACGTCCCAGTCCCGGCAGGGGGTGGCGTTGCCCCACTGATCGGGTGCGGTCGCGTCGACGCGCGCCTTGAAGGCCTCGGCCGCCCGGTCGAACGTCTCCGCCGTGCTCATCTCAGGCGGCAAGTATAGGCGGCGCGAGGGCCACTTCGAGTTCGAAACGGCCCTTCATACGCAGCGATTGGAGCGAATCCCGCCGAGGGCTCACGCTGGCTGTCAGCGGCCGTTTTCAGTAGGATGAGGGGTGCCCCCGATCGGGGCGGGGGGCGAGCGCGGCTGACGATCCAACGCTGGATCGCGTGTAACGAGAAATCTCTTTGGATGATCGGTCGTTGGTCCGGGCTGCCCGGGCGGCGGCCCATCAGCGAGGGGGGAAACTGGATGTTCGGGAAGCGCCGGCTTGGAGCCGGAAAGGGTGTCGCCGCCGTCTTTGTGGTGGCGGCGAGCGGGCTGACGCTTGGCGGCGGCGTGCTCCAGGCGCACGCTGCGACGGGCTCGATCTGGTTGCAGACGATCGACTCGTGCAAGCAGGCCCTCGGAGGCGCTGAGTACCAGATCGTCGATACGTCGGGCAACTTCAACGTCACGGTCACGACGCCCCCGCAGTCGTCGCTACACAGCCTCAGTTCCTCGAACACCTGCCCGCTGCAGCGGGGCAACTGCGCCACGGTCAACTACGGCTGCGTGCAGGTCACCGGCCTGCCGCTGCCCGACAGCTTGACGATCCACGAGATCGCAACGCCGCCACCTACGCCCGGCAATCCGCTCGGGTTTGCTCCGTGCAACGGCGGCAGCGCCTGCCGATCGGAATCCGACGCGGCCTCGGTCGACGGCGGCGGGAACGTGACCGCGTCGACCACCAACGTCTATCCCGACGGCACGTCGGCCGTCTACCCGAGCAGCGGCACGTTCGCCGGAACCGCGGCCGACCCCATCGTGTTCCACAACTTCGGCCTGGGGTCGGGCAACTGTGACGGCGACAGCGACGCCGACGACCAGCTCACCGGCGGCAACAGTCCGCACTGCGCATACCCGGAAAGCAGCGAGGCTTCGGCGTTCCAGCCGTATCCCTGGAGCGCGGGCGTCCCGGAGTCCGCCAACCACTTCGTCTTGAACACGCCCACGTCGGCGACCGCCGGCACGCCGTTCAGCGCCACCATCAGCGCATTCGACGCGGACAACGACACGGCGGACAACTACACGTCCACCGAGAATCTGGTCTGGTCGGGTCCAACCCATGCGCCGAACGGCGCAAAGCCGAGCTACCCCGCCGCCGCTAACTTCACCAATGGCGTCGCCACGGTGTCGATCACGCTCTTCGACGTCCAGACCACCAACCTCAGCGTGGTGCAGGGCAGCCTCAGCGGCACCGCGACGGGCATCACCGTCGGTCCGGGCGCGACGACGCAGTTCATTCTGAGCACCCCGGGCACGCAGATCGCGAACAAGCCGTTCAACGTCAAGCTGACCGCCAAGGATGCCTGGTCGAACCTCACCCCGGGCTACACGGGCAACACGCTCACCTGGTCGGGGCCGTCCAAGTCACCGAGCGGCGCGACGCCGGTGTTCCCCTCGACGATCTCGTTCACCAACGGGGCCGGCACCGCGTCCGTGACGCTGGTCGACGCGCAGAGCACGTCGCTGTCGGTCACCGACGGCGTTGCCAAGGGCAAGTCCGCCACCTTCACCGTGCAGCCCGCAGCGCCCAGCCAGCTGTTACTGGCAAACCCACCCGGGTCGAACGTCACGGCCGGAACCCCGTTCGTGGAGACCGTGTCGGCGCTCGATCCCTACGGGAACGTGGCCACTGCCTACGCGGGCGGCCACTCGCTGACGTGGTCCGGGCCGAGCAACGCCCCCAGCGGCACCGCGCCGGCGTATCCGACCAACCCTGTGACATTCACCGCGGGCACGTTCTCCGGACAGATCTCGCTGTTCGACGTGCAGAAGGTTTCACTCACCGTCGTTGACGACTCGTCTCCCGCGCTGACAGGCACGTCCAGCCAGCTGAGCATCAATGCCCCGACGACCGCGGACCATTTCACTCTGAGCACGCCCACCATGAGAACCGCGGGCTCCGCGTTCACCGAGAAGATCACCGCGGTCGACGCGTACGGCAACGTGGTGAAGACCTACGCGGGCCACCCCACCTTCACGGGCGCCGCGAGCTCGCCCAACGGCACACCCCCCGTGTACTCGGCGGCCAACTTCTCCAGCGGCAGCGCCACCGTGACGATCACGCTCTACAACGCGCAGAGCACGACGCTCACGGTCAGCGACGGTGCGGTGAGCGGTGCGACCGGCGCGTTCAGCGTCAGAGCTGCCGCCTTCGGGTTCGCGATCGCCAACCCGGGCACGCAGACCGCGGGCACCTCGTTCGGCGTCACCGTAAGCGTTCAGGACGCGTACGGCAACCTCAACACGTCGTACAACCATCACCCCGCCTTCAGCGGGCCGAGCAGCTCGCCCAACGGCAATGTTCCCACCTACTCGACGCTGAACTTCTCGGGCGGCAGGGCCACATCCACAGTCACGCTGTTCGACGCCCAGAGCACCTCGCTGAGCCTCACCGACGTGACGCTCACCGGCAGCTCGGGCGCCTTCACCGTCAACCCCTCGGCGTTCTCGCTCTCGCTGAGCTACCCAGGCGCACAGACGGCAGGCCAGGGCTTCACCGAGACGGTCACCGTCCACGACGCGTACGGGAACACCAACTACACCGGCAGCGCCAGCATCTCGGGCCTCGACGCCGCCCCCGACGGAACGCTGCCCACGTATTCGCAGAACCCGCTCGTGTTCAGCAACGGCAGCGCCACGGTCACCGTGACTCCCTACGACGCGGAGACGGTCTCGCTGACGGTCGGCGACGGCACCATCAGCGCCTCTTCTTTGCCGTTCACCGTGCAGCACGCGCTGTACGCGTTCACGCTGAGCAATCCCGGCTCGCCCACCGCGGGGACGGCGTTCACCGAGAACGTGACCGTGCAGGACGCGTACAGCAATGTGGACACTGCGTACTCGGGTGCGCATTCGCTGACGTGGTCGGGGCCGAGCCCCGCCCCCATCGGCACCGTCCCCGTGTATCCGACCAACCCGTTGACGTTCACGGCCGGCGTCGCCTCCGGGCAGGTCACGCTGTACGACGCGCAGAGCACATCGCTCGCATTGAACGACGGTGCGTTCAGTGGCACGTCGACCACATTCACGGTCAGCACCGCCGCGGCCCTCAGCTTCATCTTCGGCACCCCAAGCCCTGGTCCTCAGGCCGCGGGAGCGTCCTTCAACGAGCAGATCACGGTGCAGGACGCGTACGGCAACGTCGACACGGCGTACTCCGGCACGCCGATCATCACCGGCCCGGACAACTCGCCCAACAGCACCGCGCCCCAGTACTCCGGCCTCACGTTCACCAACGGCAGCACCATCGCGAGCATCACCCTCTACGACGCCGAGTCCACGTCACTCAACGTGAAGGACACTGGCAGCGGCATCAGCACCGGCGTCTCGGGGGCGTTCACGGTGGGCCCGGCGACGACGAGTACCACAACGCCTTTCAGCGTTTCCATCCCCACCAATCCCGCCACGCCGTTCGTCTCGGTGACCGTATACGTCTTCGCGCTGGACTCGTACGGAAACACCGCCACCGGTGACACGTCGACCTTAAACGTGACGACCTCGGACGCGCTCGCCACCGGCTTTCCGAGCGCGATCACGCTGTCGGCCGGGCAGGCGAACTTCTCTATCACCTTCGTGAGCCTTGGCACGCAATCGGTGACCGTCAGCGGAACGGACTCGGAGACCGGTCAGAGCGGTTCGGCCACGGGCTCGACCACGGTCCAGTAGTCGCTGACGCGACTCGCACGCTGCCGCGCTGCGTCGCGCCATCAAGCAATCGTTCGCGACAGCCGAACGGTTGCATTCGACGACATCGCGTAGACGCAGGCGGCGACGCCCTCGTACCCTCGTGCAGCCCGGCCTCGCTCATGCGCGACCGTGCGAGGAAAGGTGTTTCTCATTGGGGAGGCTTTCGATGCCTGTTGAAGACCAGCGTCATCCGCACGCGAACGCGCGGCGACGTATCGTCATCGCGATCGCGCTCACAGCAGCCGCGTTCGCCGCGCCGGCACTTCCGCTTTCGTCCGCGAGCGCGGCGACAACCGGCTCGAGCTGCTCATGGGGGGCCAAGTCGGACCCCGACACGGTGAACGCAGCGTATCCGGACACGAGCGCGAGCTACTGGTCGTACCAGTATCACGCCGTGCCCGGCACCGAGCTCGTGGTGAACGGAACGTATCCGAAGGCGCGGTACTTCTCACTCCACGCGTACCAGCCGAATGCCGTACCGATCGACTCGATCTACGACGCGCACATCCGTCCGGACGCCGGCAGCGGCAATCCCTTCTCGGGTCCGGTGGGAAGAACGCAGCCGCAGCGCTACACCGTCATCGTGCAGTTCACGCCGAAGCCCGCGCAGCCCGCGGCCAACACCATCTACGCCGGACAGACGCAGATCGACGGCGCTCCGAACCCCGGGGGAACGCTCATGCTGCGCGTCTACGTGCCGCTGAACCCGAAGTCGCCTCAGGGCGGCGTGCCGCTGCCCACCGTGACGTGGCAGACGACGGGCGGCACCGTGCTGAGCGCCGGTGCGGCGTGCAGCAACGACCTTCCCAGCACCAACGGTGTCATCGCCGAGGAGTTGAACTCCCTGAGCTTCCCGCTGCAGGTTCCAGCGACAGGCGCCCCGGCCGCAATCACGTGGAAGCGAGCCGGGAGCAGTCCGTACGCCGGGGCGTTCGGCAACCAGCAGAACGCATACATCACCGCCACGATCTCTCGGGCGTACGGAAACCTCGTCGTCATTCACGCCAAGGCCCCCACGTTCCCCAACACCAGCGCGGGCCAGTCCGCGTGGAAGCCTGCGCAGCTCCGCTACTGGTCGGTCTGCGAGAACAGCGTCGACACGCGCGTCATCTCCTGCGTGCCCGACTACCAGGCGGGCGTTCGGAACGGGTTCTACACGTACGTCATCTCCGATCCATCCGACCGGCCGTCGAATGCAGTCGCGAGCGCCGGCGTGGCCTGGCTGCCCTGGGGATCCACCGATCTCGAGGCGGTGGTGATCCTCCGCAACATGATCCCTGCGAGCACCTTCGGTCAGGCGGCTCAGAACGTCGATCCCAGCTCCGCGAGCGCGCAGCAGGTGATGGGGGCCTACTACCCCAGCGCGGTCTACTGCTCGACAGCGACGTTCCAGCAGGGCGGCTGGCAGGCGTGCATGGCGCAGCCCGCGTGATCAGCGCGCGGACCGGCTCGAGCGGCTGACACGGGCTGCGGTGAGGGTCTGCCCCGCCGCTCTGAGGCGTTCCACGAGCGTCGTGCCCATCGCGGTCGCCGGTGTCAGAACGCCGGCCCGCGGCGGCAGCCGGTCTGTGTCCAGCGCGAGGCACAGCGCGGTCTCGCCGAGCATGACCGCCGTCGCGCCGTATCCCGGATCGCCCTGCGCCTCGACCCTGCCGAGGTATCGAGCGCCACGCGACGCTCGCGCGTGGATCTCGATCCGGAAGAATCCGTTGGTCCTGGTCTCGGCACTGGGACCGGTTCCCGGCTTGGGCAGGAAGCGATCCAGCACGGCACGCGTGGGGCCGAACGCGATCGCCGTCGCGAAGGCTGCCAGCCCCGCGCTCGTTGCTCCCGCCAGCACGGGCGCCGTCGGGCGGCTGCCGAAACCGAACACCTCGCGATACCGAAACGTGCGTCCGTACGAGAAGCCCTGCAGCGCGTTGCTGCGCCGCACCACCCGCGTGTTCGCGCTGGCCATGACAAACGGACCGGTCCACATGCCCAGCGCAGCGTCGTACGCGGGCCAGAGCTGATCACGCTCCGTGCCGAGCTTCGGTTCCCTGGCGCGGTCCGGGCTCAGCGCGTAGGGGTCGCCGAGAACGCGGCGAACCGCGGGGTTTGCGCGCAGCTCGCTCATCTGGCCCTTCATAGACGCCACCGTGCCGCCGCTGATCCCACCCTTCAGCGCCTTCACGACGAGCGTGGTGTCGGTGAGCTTGCCGGCACGGTCGCGTGCGACGGCATCGCTGAGCACGAGCACACCGAGGTCGGACGGGATCGAGTCGAACCCGCACGCGTGAACGATGCGGGCTCCCGCGCTCGCCGCCAGCTCGTGGTATCGCTCGATGCTGTCGCGCATGAAGAGCACCTCGCCCGTGAGATCCGCGTAGTGCGTGCCCGACGTAGCGCACGCCTCCACGAGCGGCAGGCCGTGCTTCCGATACGGCCCCACGGTGGTGACCACCACGCGCGTGCCCGCCGCCAGCTTGGCGAGCGACGCCGGATCACCTGAATCCGCGACGTGCAGCGGCCAGTCGTGCGCGCCGCGACCCAGCTCGGTCCTCACCCGAGCGAGGCGCTGCTTGGAGCGTCCGGCGAGCCCGATTCGCAAACCGGGAGGTGCGTGCGCGGCGAGATATTCGGCGGTCAGCCGCCCGACGAAGCCGGTCGCGCCGAACACTACGACGTCCAGCGCCCGCTCACGGCCTGCCATGACGCTGCTCACAGCTCGTCCCGCACGATGTCCGCGGCCCGCTCGCCGATCATCAGTGTGGGGAGATTGATGTTGCAGCGCGGCAGGTGCGGCATGACCGAGGCATCCGCAACGTAAAAATTGTCGACCCCCCGCACGTGCAGGCGATTGTCGGTGACGGCGTCGGGGTCGCCCGCGCCTCCCATGCGGCAGGTGCCGGCCGGGTGGTAACCGGTCGAGTGGAAGCTCAGCACGTGGTCGCGCAGCGCCGCCTCGTCGGCCACGGTGCCCGCGTCGGGGAGCAGCAGCTCGCACGCCCGGGTTTCCGCCATCACCGTCTGGATTCTGAAGGCTTCGCCGAACGCGGCGAGCATTCGATCCATGTCGGCCGGATGAGAGAGGAAGCGATGCTCGATGCGCGGCGGCGCTGCAGGACGGCTCCCGCTCAGGCCCACCTCACCGCGGGCGTCCGACACGTTCACCTCGAGGAAGAGGCCGGCCAGGCCCGGGAGGTTGAAGACGTCACCGGGGTAGAAGGAGATCTTCAGGTCGTCGAGGTCGAGACCCGGCTTGCTTCGGCACGTGAGCGCCACCGGGAAGCGGAGACGGTCTGGGTTGGTCACGTAGTCCGTCTGCAGACTGATCAGCGACACCGGGTGATCCATCAGGTTCCGGCCGACGCCGCCCTGCTCCACCACGCACTCGATTCCGTGTCGCGCGAGCTCGTCGCGCGGACCGATGCCGGACCGAAGCAGGACGGTCGGCGAGTTGTACGCGCCTGCCGACAGCACCACCCGGCGCGCACGGATCTCCTCGCCTGATTCGACCACAACGCCGGTCGCGCGGCCGTCCTCGAACAGCACGCGGTCGACGAGCGTGTCACCCCGCAGCGTGAAGTTGGGACGCCCGCGCGCCGCCGCGATGTACGTGAGCAGCGTGCTCTGCCGCTCGCCGCCGCGGACGTTGCGCGGCACCGGCCCAGCGCCGATCGCGCCCGGCCGGTTCATGTCGTCGACCCTGGGGTGACCCAGCTCTTCGCACGCGGCGAGGAACAGCTCCTCTGCGGGCAGCAGCGGCATGTCGCGCCTCACGTGGATGGGGCCGCCCCGGCCGTGATGCGGCTCGTCCCCGAAGTCCGCCTCGTCCTCGAGGCGCACGAAGAAGGGAAGGCAGCGCTCCCACTCCCAGCCCTGGGCCCCGAACTCCGCCCAACGGTCGTAGTCCTGCGGCTGCCCGCGGAGAGCGATGGCGGCGTTCACCGCGCTGCTGCCGCCGACCAGCTTCCCCCGAGGCAGGGCCGCGCCCACGCTCGGGTCGGCATATCCCCAGTCGAACTCGTAGACCCCGCTGCCGTTGCGCACGTGGCGGATCGCGTCGGGGACGTGGTCGCCGTCCAGGTCCGGGCCGGCCTCGAGCAGCAGCACCGACATACCCGGATCCTCGCTCAGGCGCCCCGCGATCACGCCGCCGGCAGAGCCGGCTCCCACCACGACGCAGTCATATCTGTTCACATGCGAGGTGGCCGATTCTCGCTCGTAGAGCCCTCGCCGAGACGGCGCTTGACGTTTGGTTCTCGTGTGATATCAAGCTCTCGTGAACGTTTGAATGGAGGTGGCCGTGATGGGGGTCGGCGTACGCGACATGGTGAAGGAGCTTCAGGACCGGGTGCCCATGGCGACCATCGAGGAGGTCAGAGCGGCACTGGACGCGGGCACGCTCGACTTCCTCATCGATGTTCGCGACGCCGGTGAGTACCGCAAGGAACATGTGCCCGGAGCGCGCAACGTGTCCCGGGGCATGCTGGAGCTCAAGCTCGACCCCAACGCGCCCATGCCTGACCAGGACCTCGCAGGCAGGTGGGACGCGAGCATCGTCGTCTACTGCCTTCGGGCGCCCGGCTTTCGGTCGCTCGCAGCGGCGGACACCCTGGCCCGTATGGGCTACACGAATGTCAGGCAGCTCGCCGGCGGCCTCGACGGGTGGACCGCAGCCGGACACGGCGTGGAGGCTGAAGCCGGCTAGAGGCCACGGCCTGCGTTCGACTGGCTCCCGGCGGCGTGGTAGCATCGCGCTCGGGCGCTTTGGGAAGTTGATTTACAACAAGGGGTCAGGAAGTATGAGAAGCAGCGCACGTCGGGGAGTCCTTGCGTTCGCCGTGGTCGCCGGTGTCGCGGCCATGGCCCTGGCGTCCCCGATCCGCGGGTCCGCGGGCTCGATCGCCTACACACTCGCCAACGTCGGCGCCTACGGCGGCGAGCCGTCCCTCACGTCGGACAGCCAGGGCACCCTGTACTACACGTCGCCGAGCACGGTGCACGTCTACCGGTCGACCGACAAGGGCAACAGCTGGTACCAGATGTCGCCCGATCCCGACACGGGAAGCGGCGACGACTGCCTGGCCACCGACGAGTCGAACTCGTTGTACTGGTGCAATCTCGCCAGCAGCACGTTCAGCTCGACCCCGTTCGCGGCGGATGTGTTGAAGGACGCAAGCAACCTGCCCGCGACGAACGCCCCGCAGACCTGCACCACGGCCTGCAGCTGGGTGCACGGTTCCGGAGCTCTCTCCACGCCTGCGTGCGGAACGAGCTGTCAGCCGCTCGGCGTCGACCGCCAGTGGACCGCCGCGTCCCTGCTCGGCAACGCGAGCACGAACAACGCCGAGGTGGTGCTCATGTACCACGACTTCGGCACCGCAAGCCAGATCTGGGTGAACGTTTCGACCGACGGCGGCCACACCTTCGGCCCGTCGGTCAATGTGATCGCCACCTCGCCGACCCCAGGAGCCGTGGTAGCTCAGGGCTTCTCGATGTGCAACACGATCCCCGCGGGCGTCGACATCGTTCCGCAGAAGCTCCCCAATGGCAGCCCGAATCCCCACGCCGGCCGCATCTACGCCGCGTGGATAGCCGCCGACCTGGCGCAGAACGCACAGGGCTGCAACGTCACGATGCTGCAGTCGTTCCACACCGGTTGGATCGCGTGGTCCGACGGCGGTGGCGCTGCGGGCACCTGGAATGTTCAGCAGGCGATCGACATGGGTGTCGGCCACGACATGTCCACGCCGTTCGCCGGGTTCACCCTCGACAACGTGGGCAACCCGTACCTCACGTTCGCCTCGCCAGCGCCGCTCGGGGTCGGCACTGGCGACAACCCAGCGACGTGCGCGGCAGAGACCGCAACGGGCGCCGTCGAGGCCGACGCCACGTGCGATTACCACATGTGGGTGGTCGCCTGTCAGCCCGCCACGCTCGTTACTCTGCAAACCCTCACGTGCGGAGACGGCGCAGGGGTGATCCCGGGCAGCGCGAGCGCCGCGCACGAGGTCGATTCGAACGTGGTCACACCGAGCACCGACGTCTTCCCAGCGATCGCCGTGGGTGACCCCGGCAAGGTTGATGTGAGCTGGCTCGAGACCCCGACCGCGGAGCCGTCCGACCAGAACGGGAAGTTCCTTCCGGGCGCCTGCTCGGGCTCGCCCACGCCCTCGGTTCCGAACGCTCCCGCGGCCTGCCCGTGGAACCTCTTCCAGAGCCAGTCGCTCAACTTCGACCTTGGTTCGGCGATGGGCACCTGGAGCACGTCGAAGCTGACCGCGGCGCCGATGCACGTCGGCGACGTCTGCAACCTCGGCATCTTCTGCATCACCGGCGGCCGCAATCTCCTGGACTTCGAGCAGGAGACTGTCGACGTCACCACCGGGTGCGCGCACATCTCGTTCCCCGATGACAACGCGGTGAACATGCTCCGCGTCGCCAACCAGGTGGACGGCCCGTCAGTGATCGGCACCGGGCTCTGCAGCGAGACCGCGGCCGTCGCGACACCGGAGTCGCCGTGGTCGCTGCTGTTCATCCCGGCGGGCGCGGCCGTGGCGGGCGCCGGGGCGCTCCTCCGCCGCCGGCGTCGTCGCATCGCGCCCATGGGCTGATCAACACGCACTGCTGACAAACGCGAGCGTTCGAGGCAACTTCGGCGCGCCCGGAGCCGGATCCGATATTCACGGTACCCTTTGGCCATGGCCGCTCCCCCAACCGGACTGAGCGTCGAGAAGCTGCGCCAGCGACGAGCAGAGATCCTCGAGGTAACCGCACGACACTCAGCAACCAATGTGCGGGTGGTCGGCTCCGTGGCGCGGAGACGCCGACGTGATGAGTGACGTCGACCTACTCGTCGACCTGGACCCGGAGCACCACTTGAAGGGCTTTGCGTACTTCAGCTCGCTTGATGAACTCCGTTCCGACCTCGAGGCGCTACTCGATTGCCGGGTGGACATCATCGACGCCGGCAGCCTGCGCCCGCGACCCGGTGAGTCACGCTCTCGCGCACTGTTTCGGGATGCCGTCCATCGTGATGCCGTTGCGCTTTGAGGGATGACAGCGTCTATCTGACGCACATCGACGAGGGTGTCGCCCTGGTCCGCCAGTATGTGCGTGCTGGGAGGGCGCACTTCCTCGCTGATGTGGGCAATCAGGACCAGGTCATCCGGCGTCTTGAGACCATCGCCGACGCTACCGCGAAGCTATCCGACGAGCTCAAGGCACGTCATGCTGATGTCCCCTGGGACCAGATTCGTGGGTTTTGCAACAGGATGGCGCACGGCTACCTCGACCTGGATCTCGAGCGAGTCTGGGATGCAGTCGAGGGTCTATCCGATCGGCACCAGGCCGTCCGCGCCGAACTTCACAGGTAACCGCGCAGCGTGGTCGGGGCGCCCAGGCTCGAACTGGGGACCCCCTGCTCCCAAAGCAGGTGCGCTACCACTGCGCCACGCCCCGATCGCCCTCAGCATAGGGCGGCCGCTGCCTACTGAGAGGCAACCGGCCGCACAATGCACCGCCGATGGACTACCTGGACGTCGCGATCATCGCCCTGGTCGTCATCCTCGGCATCTCGGGATATCGCCGGGGCCTCAGCTGGGTGGCGCTCTCGACGCTGGGCCTCCTGGCCGGTCTCCTGCTGGGAGCGCTGTTCGCACCACGCATTTCGCGGGCCGTCTCCCACGACCCCGGCGTCGCGTCACTCGTCGCCATCGGCATCTTCCTCGCGTTCATCCTCGGGCTTCAGGGCATCGGCACCGCGGTTGGCTTCAAGGTGCGCAGCCTCAGCTTGCGCACCGCATTCGCCCCCATCGACTCAGCGCTGGGTGCGCTCCTCGGCGTCATCGGCATGCTGGCCAGCGCCTGGTTTCTCGGCCTCACGCTCTCGCAGACGAAGTGGACCCCGCTCGACGACCAGATCCACAACTCGGCGATCGAAAAGGCGCTGGATTCGTTCATCCCGCGACCACCGGGATTTCTCGCGGACATCGAGAACATCCTCCGCGGCTCGGCCTTCCCCAACCCGTTCAGCTCGATCAGCCCGAACATCGTCGCGCCCATCGAGATCCCAGCCACCCAGGACACACCCGGCATCCGGGCGGCGGCCGCGGTGACAGAGAAGGTTTTTGCCACGGGCTGCGGAAACGGCGACGCGGGGTCGTCGTGGCCCGTGGCACCGCACTACATGGTCACCAATGCGCACGTCGTGGCCGGCGCCACGCACGTGGACATCGACCTGCAGGACGGCTCGTCGCAGCCGGCCAGCGTCGTGCTCTTCGACCCCAACGTCGACATCGCGGTGCTGTACTCGCCCGGCCTGAGCTTCCCGTCGCTGCCCACGATGAGCTCCGACCCGCCGCGCGGCACCACCGGCGCTGTGATCGGCTACCCGGGTGGCGGCGACCTGAGGGTCGTCGCTGCCGGCGTCGCCGGCACAGAGTCCGCGCGCGGCTACAACATCTACGGCGACGCGCTGGTCACGCGTGACATCGAGGTGCTGGCGACGCACGTGATTCCGGGCAACTCGGGAGGACCGATCGTCGACACCAACGGCACAGTCGTCGGCCTGGTCTTCGCGGCCAGCACCACCGATCCCAACGAGGGGTACGCGTTGACGACGCCCGAGATCGGCGCGGACCTCCAGGCCGCGGCCGGACGAACCCACGCAGTGTCGACGCAGAACTGCACGAGCTGAGCAGCGAGAAGTTGCTCGATCAGCCGGTGACGATCACGGGCGCGCCCATCGGCGTCCACGTGTAGAGCCACTGCATGACCGGCGTCGGGATGTGGATGCACCCGTGCGATGCGCCCGACGAGTCCTCGCTCCCGGGTCCGTACTGCCACGCGGGCTCCCAGGGCGCGTCGTGCAGGAAGTAACCGCCGGCGTCGAACTCCATGACCCAGCTCACCCAGCTCGGGAAGTAGTAGAAGGGCGAGCTCTTGGGCCACGGCGAGATGAACTGGAACGGCGACTGCTTGTAGAACACGTGAAACGTGCCGGTGGGGGTGCGCAGCAGCGCGCGACCCGTGGTCACCGGGGTCGCCTGGACCACGCAGCCGTCCTGGTAGAACACCGCCTCCTGCAGTGTGAGGTTGACCGTGATCACCCTGCCGCTCGGCACCGAATGCCCGCACTGGTCGTTGGTGAGCTCGGCGCCGACGGCCCCCTGCAGCGTCGAGAGCTGCTGCGCCAGCGCGGAAAGCTGCGACGGCTCGCGCGCCGCGGCGAGCGCGCCGGACAGGCTCCTGTACTCCGCGAGGAGCGACTGCGAATCCGGCGTGCCCTCGGCGGCCGCCTGATCAACGCTCAGCATGATGGGGCGCAGCGTCCCGGCGACGTTGTTGTTGAGCGCGAGGAGCTGATGAAACGCACCGAGCGCGGCGACGAGCTTGGCCGTCGTCGCGCTGGCATCGTCTCCCGCGATCTCCTGCGCGCGCAGCGCGGTGGCCAGCGCGCCGATGCCCTCGTCGTCGAGGTTGAGGTGATGCGCTGCCTGCTCGACGCTCTGCGCCTGATCCAGCAGCGCCTGCACGCCGCCGAGCCGCGCGACCTGGGCGCTCAGCTGAGCGCCTAGCGCTTGCTGGCGCGCGGCCTGCACTAGGTGTTCCCAAGCGGACGCGTAATGCATGAGCGTCGCCGGCGTGCTGGCGCTCTCGAGCTGCGCCGGCCACGCTTTCGCCGACGTCGACGCGGAGGTGGGGACGTACTGACCCAGCTGCGCTTGCAGCTGCTCCCACGCCGTAACCCACCTCTGCGCCTCGCTCCGCGCGGCGCTCACGTCCCCGGCCCAGATGGTGTCGGTGCTCCGAGACAGGCGATCGATGACCGTCAGCCCGGACTGCGTCCACCACACCGGCGACCACCAGCTCGACCGCTGGAACTGCGATTCGTCGAGCTGCCGGCGCAGGGGCTGCAGCTGCGCGGGAGAGACCCCGTCCGTGACGTCCTGGTTCCAGTGGCGCGCAAGGGCGCTCGATTCCTTCTCGAACGCTACGCTGCGAGTGATGCCGAGCACCGCAGCGGTCGCACCGGCTGCAAGGATCGCCACGATGAAGCCGGCGAGCGCGATGCGTACGACTCGCATGTGGTGTACATCGTAGAAGAAAAATGCGACCGCGCTGCACCTTCTGCACCACTTGTCGCAAGCGCTTCACACGGGTCGTAACCCGCACGAGTAACAACAGTTAGCCGACTACAGAGGAGCAGAGCGATTTCACCATGTTGAAACGAGCAATCCAGCTGGCCGCGCTGGCCGCCGGGCTTTCGGCGTGCGGCGCAGCCTCGACACCCGGCCCCGCCTCGAGCAGCAGTTCCGGCACGAGCTCGACGCCGCCGCCGGCCGCCGACGTCCTCGTGCGCACGGCCTCATTGGGCCAGGTGCTCACCGACAAGAGCGGCATGACCCTCTACTACTTCACGCCGGAGAAGGGGACGCAGCTCGTCTGCGACACCGGCGCGTGCCTGGCCACCTGGCCGTTCGCCACCGCGAGCGGAGCCCCGGTGGCAGCTTCCGGCGTCACCGGTCAGCTCACCACGGTAGCGGCACCGAGCGGAGCGATGGTCATCGTGTACAGCGGGTGGCCCCTGCACATGTACTCAGGGGACCACGTCCCCGGCGACACGAACGGCCAGGGTGTCGCAGGCAAGTGGTTCGCTGCGACACCCGGGCTCACCTCGAGCGGCGGTGGCGGCGCGGCCACGAGCTCGGCGGCCACGCCGTCCGGCACCTACAACCCCTACTGAAGCCACCTCCCACAGCGCCGCGGCGCCCAGCTGACCGGCCGGGCGCCGCCTCTCTGCTGCCCGCCTCGCGCTGACCAGCTCACGGGCGCCGTGCCAGCGCGAAAGTGAAGGCACGGTGGTACCGGAACGGGTCCCTCGAGAGCTGGCGCGCCGCGTGCTCGAAGCGCTGGAGGAACGTGGCGCGCAGCGCCGCGCCGAGGTGCGCGAGGAGTTCGTGCGGATAGGGCCCGGCCAGCGACATGAGGTCGATCCATCCAGCCGCGTCGCCCGTGTGGTTGCCGGTGACGAACTGCGTCGTGCTCACGTCGCTGAACCCCGCGTTGCGCAGCAGACCGCACAGGACGTCGGGCTCTCCGAACCACGCGTGCGCTTTCGGCGGCCGCGGGATGTTCATCGGCGAGCGGTCCGCGAGTCGGGTGAGCTCCATGAAGAACACGTTCTCGGCGGGCGTGCTGAGCTTGCGCCGCTGACACGACACCACGATTCGCCCGCCGGGGCGCAGCACCCGGTGCGCCTCTGCCAGCACTGCCCCCGGCCTGAGCAGGTAGGCCAGCGTCTGGCCGATGACCACCGCGTCGAACGAGTCGCTGCGCATGAGCAGCGACTCCGGCGCCATGATCGCGAACACCGCGTCACTGCCCGAGGGGCGATCGCGGTGCGCGACGGCGAGCATGTCCGGTGAGATGTCGATCCCGAACGCGAAGCCGCCGGGCGCGTCGCGGCTCAGCAGATGTGTGACGAGCCCGGTTCCGCAGCCGATGTCGAGGGCGCTCTCCCCCGCCTGCAGGGCCACGAGCTCGGCGGTTCGCGACGCTGCTCGTGCGTTGATGCCACCTCCCCACTCACCGTACCGCGGAGCGGCGACTGCGTAGAAGCCGAGGATGCAGTCGCGCAGCCGGAGCGCCGGCGACGAGTCGCTCATCGCTGCGCCCTCGGGAGCGGACGGTGGCGCTGCGGGGTGACCACGCGGGCACCGTAGGATACTCATGCGCCGTCAGCCACAGCACAGCCACGGGGAGGCCGCCGATGGATCAGATGGTCGACATTCACGACACTCGGGCCTCCCGGGGCCGCACAGTCAACAACGGCGCGCCCGGAGCCAGCAACGTCGTGCTGGGCGCCCACGACACGCTCAACGGCGTCCTCCGCGTCGAGGGGAGCATTCGCGTCCTCGGCACCGTCGAAGGCGAGTTGAGTGCCACCGGCGACATCGACCTCGAGCCGTCCGCCATCGTGTCGGCGCGGATCGAGGGCAAGAGCATCAACGTCCTCGGGACGCTGACAGGCGACATCGTGGCTCACAACCGCCTCGCGGTGGGCGGCTCGGGGACCGTGACCGGCGACGTTCGCACCCCGCGGCTGCAGGTCGACGACGGCGCCACCGTCAACGGCAACATCACGATGGGAGCGGCCGACAAGGCCCTCACCGGCGAAGCCGCGAGGTAGGTCTCCTTCCGGGGACGCGCGGCGATGACGGCGGACGGGACCGCGCAGAACATCGACACACTGCTGCTCGAGCAGCGCCGCTATCCACCGCCTCGCGAGTTCGCCGCGCAGGCCAACGCCACGCCGGACATCTACGCGAAGACCCTGGAGGAGTTCTGGGCCGACGAGGCGAGGGCTCGCATCAGCTGGTCGCGGCCGTTCGACACAGTTCTCGAGTGGAAGCCCCCGTACGCGAAGTGGTTCCTGGGCGGCACGCTGAACGTCTGCTACAACTGCGTCGACCGTCACGTCGAACGCGGTGACGGCTCGAAGGTCGCGTTCCACTGGGAGGGCGAGCCGGAGGGCGACCGCCGCGACATCACGTTCGCAGAACTGCAGCGCGAGGTCGTGCGCTTCGCGAACGTCCTGAAGCGACTCGGCGTCACGCGAGGGACGCCGGTGGGCATCTACATGGGGATGGTGCCCGAGCTCCCGATGGCGATGCTGGCCTGCGCGCGCATCGGCGCGCCCTTCACCGTGGTCTTCGGGGGTTTTAGCGCCGAGTCACTCTCCGGTCGGCTCAGCGACATGGAGTGCGAGTTGCTCGTCACGCAGGACGAGGGCTGGCGTCGCGGTGTTCGCGTTCCGCTCAAGGCGAACGCCGACGCGGCGCTCGAGCTCTCCCCGACGGTCAAGCGCTGCCTCGTCGTGCGCCGGACGGGCGGTGACACCGCCATGCGCGACGGCCGTGACTTCTGGCTCGACGAGCTTGCAGCGGATGCGTCCACGGATCCCGGCGGCTGTCCGTGTGAAGCCATGGACTCGGAGGATCTCCTGTACCTCCTGTACACGAGCGGCACGACGGCCAAGCCCAAGGGCATCGTGCACACGACCGGCGGGTACCTGACCGGCGTCGCCACGACGCATCACTACGTCTTCGACGTCAAACCGAACTCCGTGTACTGGTGCGCCGCGGACATTGGGTGGGTCACCGGCCACAGCTACATCGTCTTCGGGCCGCTCGCCAACGGAACGACCGGCGTCATCTACGAGGGCACTCCGGACCATCCGGACAAGGACCGCTGGTGGTCGATCATCGAGCGCTACAGGGTCGACATCCTCTACACGGCGCCCACGGCGATCCGCACGCACATGAAGTGGGGCGCCGAGTACGCGCAGAAGCACGATCTCAGCTCGCTTCGCCTGCTGGGCACGGTCGGCGAGCCCATCAACCCCGAGGCGTGGATCTGGTACAGAGACAACATCGGCGGTGGACGCACACCGGTGGTCGACACCTGGTGGCAGACCGAGACCGGGATGATCATGATCACGCCGCTGCCGGGGATCACGACGCTCAAGCCGGGGTCGGCCACGAAGCCGTTCCCCGGCGTCCAGGCGGCCGTGTTCGACGAAAGCGGCAACGAGGTCGGCCCCGGCGGGGGCGGCTACCTCGTGATCCGGGCGCCCTGGCCCGCGATGCTGCGCGGCATCCACCGGGATCACGAGCGGTACGTCGCGACCTACTGGAGCAAGTACAAGGACGTGTACTTCGTCGGCGACGGTGCCCGCGTCGACGAGGACGGCGACTACTGGCTGCTCGGCAGGGTCGACGACGTCATGAACGTGTCGGCGCACCGGATATCCACCATCGAGGTTGAGAGCGCCCTCGTCGACCACCCGGCAGTCGCCGAAGCGGCCGTCTGCGGCCGCAGCGATCCCCAGACCGGCCAGGCGATCGTCGCGTTCGTGACGCTCAAGGGCGGCGCCGCGGGGTCCCCGGAGATGCTGGCGGCGCTGCGCGAACATGTCGGCCGCAAGATCGGCAAGATCGCCGCGCCGTCGACCATCCTGTTCACGCCGGAGTTGCCCAAAACGCGGTCTGGGAAGATCATGCGGCGCTTGCTGCGCGACGTCGCCGAGAACCGCGCCCTGGGCGACACCACGACGCTCGCGGACCCCGCGGTGGTCGACGAGATCTCGCACCGCGCGCGCGAGGAGACGTCCAGGGAGGACTGACCGCGCTCGCTACTCGGGCCATCCGGCGATGCGGCGCACTCCCCCATCGCGGTCGACGAGGCGAGCGGGCAGCCGCCTCGTCTCCAGCCAGTCGACGGCCGAGTCCCCGAGCACGATCGCGGCCGTCGCCGCGATGTTCGCGTCGAGGCAATCGCCGGCGCAGACGCTGACGGTTCGCCACGGCCCGGTCGCGGGGAGCCCCGTGCGCGGATCGATGATGTGGTGCAGCTCGACGCCGCCGCGGCGCCATCGCCGCACGGTCGTGCTCGACGTGGCGATGCCGCCCGACCTGATGCTCACGGTCTCGGCGGCCGGATCGAGGGGCGCCTCGCTGCTGTCGGCCATCTGCACGTGCCAGCCCTCGCGGGGAGCCGCCCCGCGCACGGCGACGTCGCCGCCGAGGCCGACCAGCACGCCACCATCGCCCATCGCCTCGAGCGCCGCGGCCGCCGCAAGGTCCGACGCGAGCGCCTTGGCGGTGGACCCCAGGTCCAGCTCGATCCCCGCCGGGAGCGACACGCGGCGCGTTGCGTCGAGGACGGTTACCCGCCGCCACCCGGGCACGGCTCTCACCGTCAGCGCGATCGGTGCCCCGTCGGCGGGGACCTCCGCAAAGTCCACGTCGTAGCCGGCGCTCTTCACCGCGGAGCCCACGGTGGGATCGACGAGGCCGTCGGTCAGGCGCGCCGCGCGCAGCGCGGCGGTGATGGCGCGGGCGAGCAACGCGGACACCTCGGTCTCGGTGCCCGCACCTCGGTTGACCCGGCTCAGCTCGCTGTCGTCGCGGAAGCGGCTGCAGGCCAGGTCCACCTCGGCGACAACCCGATCCACGGCCGGTCTGGCCTCCCCGAGCAGGCGGTCGTCGGTGACGACCACGCGCAGCACGCTGCCGAGCGCTCTGCCGTCGGAAACGCCGAGGGGCATCAGGACCCGCCGGACACCACGGTTGCGCTGCCCGAGTTGCCGCTCGACACCGCGCCCGACGATAGCGAGCCGGAGGTCGTCGCGGAGCTGGATTGGCTCGCCGAGCTGGAACCGGTCGAGGGGGAGGTCGAGGTCGTGGCAGCGGCTGCGGTCGCCTTGCCGGCGTGCGTCGCCTCGGCCAGGAACCCAAGCGCGGCCACGGCCACCAGACCGCAGGCGGCAGCGGAACTGGTCAGGCGGCGCCGGAGGGCGAGGGCGCGGTCGCGGTCGGCGGCGGCGGTCGTGCGCTTGGTCCCGTTCATGAGACGCAGCTTGGCCGCTGCGCATTGGGCGGACCTGGTCAGAGCCTGAGAGCCGGCTATGAGTGCGCGACCCTGCGCGTATTGCCATCGCCGGGCGGGCCGAGAAGTGGTTCGCCGCAGAGATTCGGCTGGCGAACGGCAGCTGAGCGAGCGGCTGCCCGCCGTAGAGCGGGGACGTCGCGCAGCCGAGCCCGGACCGTCCGCGTGAGCACTGTGCGAGGCGAGCGCGAGGCGCCGGACCCAACGGGTCCCGACGCCGACCCCGCGGCGGCGGGCATGCCGACAGCGCTCAGCGAGGGCCGTAGCCCTACAGCCGTCTCAGGCTCTTCCTTCAGGCATTGGCAGTGCCGCCATCGGCGGACAGGCCGACAAGTGGTCCGCCGGGTTTTGGTCAGTTCGTGCGCGAACTGGCGGGGTCGAGGCGCAGCGCGAGCATGGGACAGCTGTTGACCGCGCGGCGAGCGTGCTGGAGCAGGTTCGCGGGGACGGCGCCGGCGTCGATGACCGGGTATCCCCAATCGTCCAGCTCGATCATCTCGGGGAGGAGGCCGGCGCACACGCCGTGCCCGTCGCACCTGATGCGATCGACCGCAATCCGCTGAGCGTCGGTCATGCGGGCACCGCGATCGCACGGGCAACGGTGCAGCGGCGCTCGCGCTGGTGGCTGTGAAAGTCCTCGGCGAACACGCGCAGCGCGGAGTTGAGGAACCCTGCGGCGCCGTCCGGGTGGTGGCAGGCGCCCCGGCCCGAGAGGAGCCCGGTCCAGCGCCGGACGTGCTCGAGGTCGTCGCCCTCCGCGGCCATGCCGGCGAGGCGGCTCGTGGCAGCGGCGATCGCGCGCAGCCCGAAGGTGCACGGGCCGCACTGGCGGGCGCTCTCGTGCGCCAGGTACGCCATCACCCGAGACGTAGAGGCGACGCCGCACCGGTCGCGGGGCAGGAGGCCGATCACGCCGCACCCGAGCGATCGCTGCTGCGCGCGAAGCGCCCGCTCATCGAGCACGACGCTCCAGGCGTCCGGGGTCGCGGCCCAGCTGCCGAAGTAGCCGCCCAGCAGCACAGCGCCCACGTCCACCGTCAGCCCGCCAGCGGCGTTGACGGCGTCGGTCACGGTGACGCCCTGCGGCACCTCGACGACCCTGGTCTCGGGCACCGCGCCGCTGACGCTCACCAGGACCGTCCCGGCGGAATCGCCGCACCCCAGGGAGCGGAACCACGCTTCGCCGAAGCGCGCCAGCAGCGCCACGTGCGCGAGCGTCTCGACGTTGTGCACCAGCGTGGGCCGCCCGGCGACGCCGCGCTCGAACGGACGCGGCGGGATCGAGGTGGGCAGCGCGGTTCCCTCGTTCACGAAGTGCACCGCGGCGGACTCCTCCCCGGAGATGTAGCGAACGGGCGCGTTGACGATTCGTGTCAGGCCCTGCTCGTGACGGGAACGCTCGCCCAGCGCGCTCCGCATCGCCTGGTTCGCCCCGACGTGCTCGGCGCCGATGTAGTGGACGATCTCCGCCGCGCCGACCGTCCGTGCGGCGACGGCGGCGCCGTCGAGCACGAGGTGCGGCCTGGTCTCCATCAGCCGCCGGTCCTTGTAGCTGAACGGCTCGCCCTCCGCTCCGTTCACGAGTAGGACCGGCCGCTCCGCCCTGCGGCCGGCAACGGCCCGCCACTTGGCTGCGGCCGAAAAACCCGCGCCGCCCCGGCCGCGCAGATCGCTCCGCTCGAGAACGGCGATGAAGTCGGACGCGACCGGCGGGAGCGGTCCCAGCCGAGCGGTCTGGTCGGCGAGCGGCTCGGCGCCGTCGCGCGGCGCTGGCCCCGCGAGCAGCGCGATGCCCGTCACCGTCCCGCTCCGGAGGCGCGGCCCGCGGCGGCACGGCGCTCACGGGACAGCGGGTCGCCGGGCGCGGACGAGAAGCGCCACAACACGGCGAAGAGCACACCCCCGAAGCAGACGACGGTGATGCCCATCATCCACCACGCAAACGCGTCGGTTCCCGTGCCGACCTCGTGGACCACGGCGATCGGCCACGCTGCGTACGCCAGCCAGTGGACGGCACGCCAGGCGCGCTGCCCGATCGCGCGCCGCAGCAGGCTCGTCACGACGATGGCGAGCAGCAGCTCGAACGCGATCGTCCCCAGGCCGAGAAAGAAGGTGCGGTAGTACGAGCCGAAGGGAATCACCGCGGGAGCGATCCCGAGGTGAGTGAACGGGTCGACAACCGCCGTGACGATGTGCAGCGCGAGGAACACGAGCGTCAAGAGCGCCAGGTCGTTGTGCAACGCGGCGCTGAGAAAACGCGGCCAGCCCCGGCCCTCGACGCGGGTGCGCGCCGTGAGCCCGAGGATCACCACGGCACTCAGCAGGATGAGCGAGACCGCGCCCGCGCCGCGCGTCGTATACCAGAGGAATCGATCGCTCACCAGGCCTGAAGTGTGCGCGGCGACGCTGCAACCCGGATGAGAGGAGTCTGGGAAAGTTCTGTGACGGTGCCCTGACGGACGCCGGATCGCGGCGGCTAGAATGCCCCGCCGGCGGGTGCCCGGAACGCTCCGTGAGGCCCGGCACGGCGGAGTCGGCGGGAGAAGGTCATCGTGCGTCGCGGAGTCGTTGTCTGTGTGGGCGTGGCCCTGGCGCTCCAGCTGCCCGCGTGCGGTGGCGCGTCACTGACTGTGGTGAGCTCGCCGGCGGCGTTCCTCGTGATCACCGCTGACAGCGACGCCATCGTCGGCCTCAAGCCCAGGATCCAGCAGGAGGTGGCGTCGCTGGGAGCGCCCGGCGAGCATCTGGTGGACGGCGACCACCACGCCGGCAACCACGTCTGCGGCTTCAGCGCTGCCAAGGGCGGGCAGACCTACCAGGTCGACGTGTACGGCGACGCGCCGGCGGAAGCCTGTGACACCGCGCGGCAGCAGTCGTTCACGAACAACCTTCCCTGAGGAGCTGTCGCGTTGCGTGCCGTGCTGCTCGACGCCCCGAGGCCCATCGAGGAGTCGCCGCTGCGCATAGGGGACGTCGAGGTCCCCCGTCCCGGCCCCGGCCAGCTGCTGATCCAGGTGTCTGCGTGCGGGGTGTGCCGCTCGAACCTGCACATGGTCGAGGGCGACTGGGTCTCCCATGGCGTGCCGGCGACATCACCGATCATCCCTGGGCACGAGGTGGTCGGCACAGTCGCCGCGCTGGGCCCCGGCGTCGACGCGTTCACCCAGGGTGAGCGCGTCGGGGTGCAGCCGCTCTGGTGGACGTGCGAGCGCTGTGACTACTGCCTCAGCGCTCGCGAGGAGCTGTGCTTCCGCAAGCTGATCACCGGCGAGAGCGTCGACGGTGGATACGCGGAGTTCCTCCTCGCGTCTGCTGCGCACACGTATCTCGTACCCGACGAGCTGTCCGACGTGGACGCTGCGCCGCTGTTCTGCCCGGGCCTCACCGCCTACAGCGCGGTGCAGCGCGCCTCACTCGCGCCCGGACAGACGGTCGCGGTCTTCGGCCTCGGCGGCGTCGGCCACATGGTGGTGCAGTTCGCGCGGCTCGCGGGCGCCGACGTCATCGCCGTCGGCCGCGGCAGGGCGCACCTCGACGTCGCCGCGGACCTGGGAGCGACGCGCACCGTCAGCTGGGACGACAGTGGCGCTGAGCGCACCCTGCAGCAGGACGGTGGCGTCGACGCGTCGATCCTGTTTGCGCCCTCGCAGGACCTGGCCCGCATGGCTGTGCGGGCCACCAAGCGCGGCGGCGTCATCGTGCTCGGCGTCAATGCGGACGTCGGTGAGCTCTCGTTCTTCGACAGCAAGACGATCGCCGAATCCGTCATCGGAGACCGGCAGCAGATGCGCGAGGTGCTGCGCATCGCCGCCGCGGGGAAGGTGAAGGCCGTCACCGAGTCCTACCCGCTCGACCAGGCCGCCGACGTGCTGCTCCGCCTCAAGCGTGGTGAGATCCGCTCGCGCGCGGTGCTGATCCCGTAGCGGCCGGACCCCATCGGGCCGGGGCCGGCGATCGGCGGAGAATCGTTGCATGGACCCCACCATCGACGTCGCGCTCGAGTTCGTCCCCGCTCCGTCAGCCACCGAGCTGCGCAGAGACGCCGTCACCGCCGCCGCGGACGGCGCCGGGCTGGTGATCAGCAGCTGGTCCACCGCCAGGCGGACGGCTCAGCGCGGTGACCCACCCAGCCTGGACATTCGCGTCTCGTCGCGATACGGGTCGCGGGACTACCAGCGGGGCGATCTCGCGCGCGCCGTCGCTCGCGAGCTCTCGGGCTTCTGCGGCGCGCTGCGGGCCAACCTTCCGGAGCTGCCGTTCGGCATCATCGAGCAGGTCGGCCGTACCACCACCTGGTTCGGGTTCCGTCTCGGGGAATCATCGAGCGAGATCGCCCGCGCGCTCGACTCGCTCGCCGAGTGGGAGCTGCCGCGCGGCAAGGCGTTCGGGTGGGACGCTGCTGCGGGGACGTGGCAGAAGCTGTGACGCGGAGCGCTCAGCAGGTGACGTGGAGGATCGCGTTGGTGCCCTTGGGCTCGCGTGCGAGCTCGTCGATCGCCTCGCGCGTCGGAGTCATCAACAGCTCGACGTTGCGGCGTCGGGCTTCGTCGATCACCTCGTCCATCACGGGCAGCGCGCCGGCGGCGCCGGTGCCGATCACGAGCCGATGGCACCTCCACGGAATGTCCTCGTCCAGCGAGAGCGGAGTGTGGCCGAACCGCTCGCGATACCGCTTCGACGCCTTCTTCTTTCGCGAACGGACCGTTCCGCCGGCGATGACGACGTCCTCCTCGAACACGCGGCCGTCGATCGTGATGGCGCCGAACGTGTAGTCGTCGAAGCGCATCCTGCGCATGTGCGCAACGCTCAGCGCCAGGCGCGCTGAATGTCAGCCAGCAGCGCCGCGCCCGGACTGAGCTGCGCGTGCGTCATCCGCGCCAGCGGCTGCATGGCCGTGCCGTTCCGCTCGTGCATGTCGGGAGCCTTCTCGTCGACGAACAGTATCCCGGTGGCCACCTCGCCGTTCGCCGCACGCTCCTGCAGGTACGAGATCACGAGCGCTCGGTCGCCGGGATCGTATCCTTCGGGGAGCGACCGGAACGTGAGCAGGCTTCCGTCGTGCATCTGCACCTGCCGTGTGCCGTTGCCGGGGATTTCCGCGCTGATCTCCCTGCGGATGGGAATGAAATCGGCCTCGGTGGCGCGCACCTCGTGCCGGCGCGTGTAGCGATAGCTCTTGGTCGACCCCTCGTGGTCGTTGAACGTCACGCACGGCGAGATGACGTCGACCATGGCGAAGCCGCCGTGCGCCGCGGCGGCCTTCAGGATCGGTACCAGCTGCTCCTTGTCGCCCGAGAAGCTCCGCGCCAGAAACGTCGCGCCACTCGCGAGCCCCATCATGATCGGATCGATGGGCGGCAGCGCGTTGGGCGCCCCCTTCTTCATCGTCGATCCGACGTCCGCCGACGCAGAGAACTGCCCCTTGGTCAGCCCATACACGCCGTTGTTCTCGATGATGTAGAGCAGGCGTACGTTGCGCCGCATCGCGTGACAGAGCTGGCCCAGCCCGATGGACAGCGAGTCGCCGTCGCCCGAGACGCCGACGTAGAGCAGGTCGCGGTTGGCCGCGACGGCGCCGGTGGCGATCGCCGCCATCCGCCCGTGCACGGAGTTGAACCCGTGCGCGCCGTGCACGAAGTACGCGGTCGTCTTCGACGAGCAGCCGATGCCCGAGAGCTTCGCGATCATGTGCGGCTCCACCGCCAGCTCCCAGAGCGCGCGCACCAGCGCGGCTGTGATCGAGTCGTGGCCGCAGCCCGCGCACAGCGTCGACATCGACCCCTCGTAGTCGCGCACCGTCAGCCCGATCGCATTCCTGGGCAGGTCGAGCTGGGGCACCAGTGGCTTGGTGATCGAGGGCACTACGCGTCCCTCGCCGGGGTCAGCTCCGCGCTGATGGCGTCCACGACGGTGCGAGCGCTGAGCGGGAAGCCGCCGTAGGACAGCACCGACCGCAGCCTGCCCTTGTCCACGCCCGTCTCGAGCGTCAGCAGCGAGCGCAGCTGCGCGTCGCGGTTCTGCTCGACGACGAAGACGACGTCGTGGCCGGCGAGGAACTCCTCGACCATCTCGCCGAACGGGAACGCCCGCACACGCAGAAAGTCTGCCGGGACTCCCCGCTCCTCGAGCACGTCGAGCGCTTCGCGCACCGCGAGGTCGCAGCCGCCGACCGTGACGACACCGACCTGCGCGCCAGGGCGCCGCTCGATGACCGGGTGCGGCATGTGCCGCGCCGACGCGCGGTGCTTCTTGGCGAGGCGGTCGACCACCTGCTGGTACTCGTCGGGGATCTCGGTGTAGACGCCGGACTCCGTGTGCCCGGATCCGCGAGCGAAGTACGCGCCGAGGGGGCTCACCCCGGGCAGCGTGCGAGCCGTGACGAAGTTCGCGTCCGGCTCCGCGTAGCGCTGGAACGCGGTCAGGCGCGCCAGCTGCTTCTCGTTGAGCACCTGGCCCCGGTCGGGCTTGTACGAATCGCTCCACGAGAGCTTTGGCACCACCCAGTCGTTCATTCCGATGTCGAGATCGGAGAGCACCATGACGGGCGTTTGGAATCGCTCCGCGAGGTCGAACGCCTTGACGGCGAAGTCGAAGCACTCACGAGGATCGCCCGGGAACAGCAGTATGTGCTTGGTGTCGCCGTGCGAGGCGTACGCACACTCCAGGATGTCCGCCTGCTGCGTGCGCGTGGGCATCCCCGTCGACGGGCCGGTGCGCTGGATGTCAAAAAGGACCGCCGGGATCTCCGCGTAGTACGCGAGGCCGAGGATCTCGTTCATCAGCGACACGCCAGGCCCGGACGTGGACGTGAAGGCCCGAGCGCCGTTCCACGCCGCGCCGACGACGATGCCGATTGCGGCGATCTCGTCCTCCGCCTGGATGATCATGTAGTTCTTCTGCTTGGTTTCCGCGTCCGTTCGGTACTCGTCGCAGAACGCGGTGAACGCGTCCATCAATGACGTCGACGGCGTGATCGGATACCAGGCGGCGACGGTCGCGCCGGCGTAGACACACCCCAGCGCTGCGGACGTGTTGCCATCGATGAGGATCTTGCCGTCGTTGCCGTCCATGGCCTCGAGACGGATCGGCAGCGGGCAGGCGAAGTGCTCGTTTGCGTACTCGACGCCCAGACGGAGCGCGAGCTGGTTCGACTCGCGCAGCTTCGGCTTGCCGCCGAACTTCTCCTCGAGCAGCTGCGCCACCGTGTCGGCGCCGATTCCCAAGAGCGCCACCAGCGACCCGGCGTAGGCGATGTTCTTCAAGAGGATGCGCTCGCGCGCGCCGCTGAAGTGCTCGTTGCACAGGTGTGCGAACGGCACACCGAGGAACGTCACGTCCTCACGAATCAGTCGAGGGTCCAGCGGCCACGTCGAGTCGTAGAGCAGGTACCCGCCGCCGGTCACTTCCGCGATGTCCCGATCGTACGTCTGCGCGTTCATGGCCACCATGAGGTCGTACTCCTCGGCGCGCGCAACGAACCCGCTGTGGTTGACGCGGATCTCGTACCAGGTGGGCAGGCCCTGGATGTTGGAGGGGAACAGGTTCTTCCCGGAAACGGGAACGCCCATCCGGAAGATCGCCTGCATGAGGAGCGAGTTGGCGCTCGCCGAACCCGTGCCGTTGACGTTGGCGAGCTTGAGGGCGAAATCGTTCACGCGGGTGCGCGTGGGTGCCGTGAGTGTCACCGGGCGGCTCCGGCCGCCATCTTCAACGGGGTGACCGCGTAGGGGATGATCAGGTCGAACTTCTGCATGTCCCAGGCGGCTGTGGGGCACCGCTCGGCGCAGAGCCCGCAGTGGACGCAGAGGTTCTCGTCCTTGAGCATCACGCGGCCGGTCTGCGGCAGCGGGTCGGACACGAACAGCGCCTGATCGGGGTTCGTCGCGGGCACTGGCAGGCCGTTGCGCAGCTGGCGCTCCTCCGCATTGGCCGCGATGCCCAGGCACTGCACCGGGCACACGTCGATGCACGCGTCGCACTCGATGCAGAGCGGCGCCGAGAACATCGTCTCGATGTCGCAGTTGAGACAGCGCTGAACTTCGCGCGCCGTCTGCTCGGCCGTGAACCCGGTCTCCACCTCGATGTCCAGCTGCTCGAAGCGGCGCGCCAGCTCCACGTGGGTCATGCGCTGCCGCGTGGAGGGGTTGTAGTCGTTGTGGTAGCTCCACTCGGCGAGCCCCATCTTCTGGCTGGCCAGCGTCATGCCCATCGGGGGGCGCTTCTCCACCGGCAGACCCGAGCAGAGGTTGTGGATGGAGATGGCGGCCTGGTGCCCGTGCTCCACCGCCCAGATGATGTTCTTGGGCCCGAACGCCGAGTCTCCACCGAAGAAGACACCGGGTCGCGTCGACTGCATCGTGCGCTCGTCGACGATCGGCATGTCCCACTCGCCCACCTCGATGCCCAGGTCGCGCTCGATCCACGGAAAGGCGTTCTCCTGTCCGATGGCCAGGATGACGTCGTCGCACGGGATGACGACGGCGCCCATGACGGTCGACTGCTTCGCGTCAGCGTCCCACTGCAACCGCTCGAACTCCATGCCGGTCAGCCGGCCGTTCTCGACCACGAACCGCTTGGGGGCGTGGTTGACCACGATCTGCACGCCCTCCTCCTCGGCGTCGTCCAGCTCCCACGGGGACGCTTTGAAGAAGCCGCGCGGCCGGCGCGCCATCACCCGGATGTCGGTGCCACCCAGACGCCGCGAGGACCTGCAGCAGTCCATCGCCGTGTTGCCAACGCCGATGATCAACACCCGCGACCCGATGGACTCCGTGTGCCCGAAGGCGAGGGACTCGAGCCAGTCGATGCCGATGCGGATGCGCGGGTTCTCGGGATCGGTGTCGTGCCGGCCCGGTATCTCCAGGTCCTTCCCGCGCGGGGCCCCACTGCCCACGAAGATCGCGTCGTACCCCTCGGAGAGCAGCGCCGCCAGGCTGTTCACCGGCGTCGCGAAGCGCATGTCCACGCCCATGTCAAGGATGTACGCGATCTCCTCCGCGAGCACGGACTCGGGCAGCCTGAACGACGGGATGTTGCTTCGCATCAGGCCACCGGGCTTGGCTTGCCTCTCGTAGATCACCACGTCGTAGCCGAGCGGCATGAGGTCGTTGGCGACGGTCAGCGACGCGGGCCCGGCGCCGATGCACGCGATGCGCCTGCCGTTCTTCTTTCCGGGGATGAGGGGCAGGCGGCCGGTGATGTCGTCACGGAGGTCGGCCGCGACCCGCTTCAGCCGGCAGATCGCCACGGGCGCCCCGTCCACGCGATCGCGCCGGCAGGCGGGCTCGCAGGGGCGGTCGCACGTGCGCCCGAGGATGCCCGGGAACACGTTCGACTCCCGGTTGACCATGTAGGCGTCCGAATAACGCCCCTGGGCGATCAGCCTGATGTATTCGGGGACGTTGGTGTGGGCCGGGCATGCCCACTGGCAGTCGACGACTTTGTGGAAGTAGTTCGGGTTCGAGACGTCGGTGGGGTGCATTCGCCGTACCCCATTATTCCGCTCCCGGCGCGATCCGGTCAGCGACCCCAGGGCCCCCGCCTATGCGGCGCTCGAATCTCTTGTGAACAGGCCGAACTTGTTGCCCTCGGTGTCGACGCAGGTCGCGAAGTACCCCATCGTGGGAATCGGCGTCTTGTCCTGCACCACCTTGCCGCCGTTGGCCTTGATCGTGGCGATGGCGTCCTCGATGGAGCCCACGTCCATGGTGAGGGTGGTCTCCGAGTCGTCGCCGCGCTTGAAGAGCGCCCCGTTGATGCCCAGCCCATCCTCGCCGGTCGTGGCCAGCCCGTAGTAGGACGGGGCACCGTCGTACCGCTGGAAGGTCCAGCCGAACACGGTGCCGTAGAACGCTTCGGCGCGGTCGGGGTCGTCGACTGGGATCTCGAAATGGCTCGGCCGGGGCATCGCATCCTCCTCGCTGCTGGCTGCTCAGGCGAGGACTCTACGGCCTGACCCAGTCGACCTTGATCGGCGGCGGCGCGACGAGCGTGCGCATCACCGTGCAGTAGCGCTCGGTGCGCTCGAGCAGGCCACGGATCTGATCGTCCGTCGCGTCCGGACAGTCGACGCTGAACGCCACCCGGATGTCGGTGAAGCCCGCGGTCACGTCTCGATCCAGCCCGAGCGTGCCGCGCAGGTCCAGGTCGCCGTCCACCTTCACGGAGATCGACCGCGGGCTCAGGCCCATCGAGGCAGCCACCATTTGACAGGTGATCTGAGCGCAGGCGGCGAGCGCGCCGAGCAGGAGGTCTCCAGAGCACGCTGCCGTCCCGGCACCGCCCACCCCCACGTGGGCCTGGGCGTCGTACACGGCGCGGCCGAGATCGACCGAGCACGCGATGGGGACGTCGGACTGGTCGCCCCGGGCGGACAGCGTGATCCTCGCCGACTCGGGAGCCTCCCGGTAGCGCTCCTTCAGGGGAGCCTGGAGCTCGCGCAGGTCCATGTCGGTGGTGAACCCGTCAGCTCGCGTGCGCCACGAGTTCCGGCGCCGGAGCGGTCGATTCCGCCGGCCTGGAGAGCCCGGTGACGCGCAGGATGTCGTCCTCGCCCAGCGTGTCCTCCTTGAGCAGCGCGCGGACCAACGCGTCGAGCTTGTCGCGGTTCGACTTCAGCTGCTCGATCGCTTCCGCGAGGCACTCATCGGAGATGCGCTTCACCTCCTCGTCGATCAGCGCGGCGGTGTCCTCGCTGTATGAACGCACCACTCCCAGGCCGCGGCCATCGTCGTCAGCGGCGAGGTTGAGCGCGCCCACCTTGGGGCTCATCCCCCAGCGCACAACCATCTGCCTGGCGATCCCCGTCACCACGCGCAGGTCGTTCTCCGCGCCCGTCGTGACCACGCCGTACACGACCTGCTCGGCGGCCCGGCCGCCCAGCGCACCGGTGATCCGGCCGCGCAGGTAGTCCTCCCCGTAGTTGAAGCGGTCGTCCATCGGCGTCTGCGTCGTCGCTCCCAGCGACTGGCCGCGCGGGATGATCGACACGCGCCGCACCGGATCGGCCCCCGGCATCAGCAGACCGATGAGCGCGTGCCCCGACTCGTGGTACGCGATCCGCTCGCGGTCCGCCGGCGAGAGCGTGAGCTTCCGCTCGGACCCCAGCTCGATCTTCTCGATCGCGGTGGAGAAGTCCGTCATCGCCACGAGGCTGGCCTCCCGCCGGGCGGCCGCGAGGGCAGCCTCGTTGGCGAGGTTGCGCAGGTCGGCGCCCACCATCCCCGCGGTGAGCGATGCGATGACGTCCAGGTCCACGTCCGGAGCCAGCGGCTCGTTCCGCGTGTGGATGCGAAGAATCGCGGCTCGGCCCGCGCGGTCGGGGGGAAGCACGGTGACCCGCCGGTCGAAACGACCCGGCCGGAGCAGCGCCGCGTCGAGGACGTCGGCGCGGTTGGTCGCCGCCAGCACGATGACGCCCTCGTGCGGATCGAACCCGTCCATCTCGGTGAGGATCTGGTTGAGCGTCTGCTCCTGCTCGTCGTTGCCGCCGATGCGCAGCGCGGCGGAGCGAGAGCGGCCGACGGCGTCGAGCTCGTCGATGAAGACAATGGCCGGCGCGGCGGCACGCGCCTTCGTGAAGAGGTCTCGCACGCGGGCGGCTCCGACGCCGACGATCGCCTCGATGAACTCCGAGGCCGAGATGGAGAAGAACGGAACCGCGGCCTCACCGGCCACGGCGCGAGCCAGAAGGGTCTTGCCCGTGCCCGGCTGTCCGATCAGCAGCACCCCCTTGGGGATGGTGCCCCCCAGACGCTGGTACTTCTGAGGCTCCTTGAGGAAATCCACCACCTCCATCAACTCGGCCTTCACCTCGTCGATTCCCGCAACGTCGGCGAACGTCGTGGTGGGGTGTTCCGCGTCGAAGACCTTGGCCGGCGCCTGACCGAAGCGACCGAGCAGCCCTCCGGCGCCGCCGCCGGCGAGCGACGCGCTGCGCCGGATGAGGTAGATGAAGCCCACGACGATGAGGAGCGTCGGGCCGAGGCTGAACAGCAGGTTCTCCCAGAGCGGCGTGGGAGGATTGGGCGGCTCCGCGTTGATCGTGACCTTGTGCTTCGCCAGCTGCGCCTCGAGGTTGTCGTCGGCGAACGACGGGCGTTGCGTCGTGAAGTTCGTCGCCTTCGTGCCGCTCACCGTGACCGGGTTGCGAGTGACACCTGTGATCGTGTCCCCGGTCGCGGTGATGCTGCTGACGTTGTCACCGGACACCTGCTGCAGGAACGTGTTGTAAGGGATCTTCACGGTGGTCGGCTGCCCGGAGCCGAGCACGACGTTGGTGATGATGATGTTGAACACCAGCAGCCCTGCCAGGACCAGCCAGAAGCGGCTGGAGGACAACGGCGCTGCCGGAGGTGGCTGCCCGCGCTGCTGTCCGCGTGGACCAGAGGCCGGGCGCGGTGGCGAAACCTGTTGATTCGAACCCGGGTTCGCCGCCATCCCCCGAAGGGTACCGCCTCGGTCGGGCGGGCACCGCCGGGCCGGCCGCTAGGAGCGTCGTGCGCGGAATGGGCGGAGGCTGACGACCCCGATGACGATCAACGGCACCAGCCACCAGGCCGCGATGCCGTGAGCGTTCAGCAGCGCTGTGAAGAGGAGGCCGGCGACCGCCGCCGCGGCGACGGTCCAGTCGTCGCCGACGATGAAGCGGTACCAGAAGCGGGCGAAACCAACCGCCAGCGAGGTCAGGCTGTTCATCACGGTGAGATCGGCGCGGGCAGAGCGGGTCGCCGGCGGAGCACCTCGATGTTGCTCGCCGCCGTGAACGTGTAGAGCGCCAGCAGCCCCAGGATCGCCGCATCGTCTCCCGGCCACGACACGCCGATTCCCTCGAGTGCCCAGAACGTGCCGAACGTGGTCAACAGGATCCCGACGGTCAGCTGCAGGAGACTTCGAGGAATTCGCGTGACGACGCGGTGCAGCGCAAGCCCGATCCCGCTGACGACCAGGCCGGCGGCGGCGCCGCCGACGATCGCCGCTCCGAGCTGGTGCGCATTGGCGCCGAAGGAAACCACGATGAACACAACCTCGAGGCCCTCGAGGACGACGCCCTTGAACGAGAGGAGGAACGCGGTCCAGTCGAACCCCTGCCCGGTCCACTCGGGCTCGTCCTCGTGCGGCATCTGCATGCCCCCGGCCAGGCCGCGCGCCGCCACGCGTCCCACGCCCTTGCGGAGCCACTGAAGCCCGAAGACGAGCAGCAGGCCCCCCACCACGACGCGCAGGGCGCCGATCGGGATGGCGCTGACCGCTGCGCCGAGGCCGGCGACGAGCCCTCCCAGCACCACCAGGCCCGCCGCGACGCCCACGACGGTGGCGCGCCAACCCCGCGTCGCCCCCACGCCGATCACGATGGTGACGGCCTCGACCGCCTCCACCGCGGAGGCCAGGAACGTGGTGATGAGGACCGGAACGACGCCCGTCAGGCCCAGGTCCGCACCTCCGCCACCGTGGCATCACACAGCGACGTCGCGGCCGCGCGATCGATGCGCACGACCAGCCAGAACCCGAACGTCGTTCCCATGAGGAGTCGAGCGTGAGTCTGCACTCCGTGACCGTTCGCGCGCCCGTCGTGGCGCTTGTGCTTGAGAGCGTTGGCAAAGGCCGCGCGGAGACGATCGCGGTACTCATCCGCCCGCACATCGACTCCCTCCGATCGGCAGGCGACCTCTGTGATCGAGTTGAACCAGAGGCAGCCGTGGCGCGACGCCATCCTGTTGGTGCGGAGGACGCTCTTGAGCCGGCCGAAAAAACCCTCGATGTCGCTCATCGACGAGCCCGGTCGCTGCAGCGGCTCGAGCAGTGGTTCGACAAAGCCGTCGATGTAGGCGGCGAGTGCGAGGTCGAAGAGCTCGCGCTTGCTGCCGAACGCCTGGTAGATGCTGGACCGGTTCAGGCCGGTGCAGTCCTCCAGGTCCGAGATTGCCGTTCCGCCGTAGCCGCGGGCCCAGAAGGCATCTTTTGCAGCAAACACGACGTCGTCAACGCTGAACGTGCGCGGTCGCGCCAAGAGGTCAAATCTCCCGGTTCCTGAATGTAGACCTGGCGGCCACTTTAGCGGAACGGGGCTTCTTCACGGAGCGCGCGGCAGCAGGCCGCTTCTCCCGGAAAAGTACGGATCGGTACACTCATCGGCCTATTGAACCGGCCAATTCAGAAACCTGCGTCGCGCTGCTTGCATCCATGAACCGCCCCGGCATCTGGGAGACCGTCCTCGCGGAGGCAACGTCCGCCCTGGTTCCGGCCGGGCGCAGCCTGAGCCGTGCGCAGGACTCGCCGGCGGTGGACGCGATCGTGCGCGGCAGGGCGCGCGTGTACACGCGGACGTCGGCCGGCCGTCAAACGACGATCCGCTACGTGGATCCTGGCCATCTGATCGGCCTGGCCGGCCTCTTCGGCACTGCTGACTCGTATGAGGTGGAAGCGGTGACGGACGCGACCGTTGCGACCATCGCGACTGATCGCTTTCGCCTGCTCCTCTTCGAGAAACCCGAGCTGGGCCTCGCGGTGGCGGAGGAGATCAACATCGCGGCATCGGACGCGGTGCGCACAGTTCTCGCCGGCGCCGGCCTCATCACCGGGCGCATCGCGCGCCACATCCTCGCGGTCGGCGTTGAGGGCCCCGACGGCAGGCTCGTCGCGCGGATCACCCATCAGCGGCTGGCGGAAAGTGTCGGCACGGCGCGTGAGGTGGTGACGCGGGTTCTCAAGCAGTTCCGACACGACGGTCTGATCGAGGGTGCCGCCGGCGCGATCATCGTCGTCGACGCCCAGGGGCTCGAGGAGCTGGCGACGTAGCGGTCCGCGGACAGCAAACCGAAGAAGGGTCCCGCGCGTGCGGAACCCTTCTTGGTGGGGGGGGCTTGCACTGGAAAGGAGGCCGGGTGGACCCGCTACGCCCGCAAGGCCGGGTCGCGCGTTTTCACTGCGATTAACGGGCCGGCGCCGCGTTTCTTGCACGACTCGCGCCGGGGAATCACCCGCGCCAGAATGGCACGATGCTGATCGACGCGTTCGAGCCGCACGCGAATTTCGTGAGCGCTCGGAGCGTCGCAATCGCCGCGCCGTCGCGGCGCGTGTGGGAGGCGCTGCCGATGCTGCCGGTGGCATTGCGCCGCTCCCGCGTCGCAGCCGTCGCCGCCCTGCCCCTTCTGGCGGCGTCTCTCCTGCGAGGCGACCTGCTGCGCGGAACGCTCCCTTTCGGCGCGGCGCCGTGGGTGCTCCGCGAGGGCGAGGTGCTGCTCGGCTCACGCCGGGACCTCGAGGGCGATGCCGTCCACTCCACCGTGCTGGTCGTGGGGCCCATCGACGCCGGACACGAGGTGGTCCTGCTGGGGCGCCACCGCTTCGCCTCGTTCGCGACGTGCTTCGTCGTCGATCCGGTGAACTCTCGCCGCAGCCGCACCGACAACGTCACGCGCGCGACGTTCACGTCGGGAACCGTCGGCACCCTGTACACAGCGGGCGTCAGGGTGTTCCACGACGCGTACACCGACTGGATGCTGCGCACCCTGCGAGGTCTCGCCGAGCAACCGGTACGCGCGCGACGTCCGCTCAGCTCTTGACGAGCAGCACGCCCTCCATGGGCTCGTCGGGGTGATCCGCCCGCGGTAGGGCGCGGACCTGTCCGGTCGACGGGTCGTACTGCGCATGGATGGAGCAGTAGTAGCGATACGCGCCGGCCTGCGGCAGTGAGATCGTCCACGACTCGCCGGGTTGCAGTGTCCTGTCGAACGCCCGCGGATCGCCGGGGATGCTCACGACGCTGTGCGCGTCGTGGTCGCCGTTGTGGAATGTCACGCGTGAGCCGTGCTGCACGACGGTCACGAACGGCGAGAAGCGATCGGCACCGGGGATCACGACGTGCGAGGCAGTGATCGCGTGCGCGGCGCCGGTTTCGCGGCTCACCGCGGAGCTGCTCGCACACGCGGCCACAGCGAATGCGAGCGGCACCGCGGACAACAGCGGTGCGCGCCGAGCGATTGTTCGCACTCTCATTGCGAGGCCCTCCTGTCGACAGCCGGACACGCCAATCGAATAAGCCCGGCGGTTACGACCGCGCCGCGGCGGGAGCATCGCCCGTAACCCCGTCACGTACTTCACCTGTATTCTCGTGTCCAGCGAAGGAGGGTGGCCCATGACGCGATACAAGGCACTCGGTCTCGTGGGGCTGGTCAGCGCAATGACCGTCCTGGCGGTGCCCGCCGGAGCGTCCGCGGGCGGAAGCTTCATCGGGGGATTCTCGAAGATCGACGACGTCGGTTCCACGGTGCCCGGCAACGGCGACGTCAACCCCTACGGGACCGTCGTCGTGCCCACCGACTCGGGGAAGCTGGTCGCCGGTGACGTCCTGATCAGCAACTTCAACGCGATGTCGAACCTTCAGGGCACCGGCACCACCGTCGTCGAGCTCTCCCCGCAAGGCGGGCTGACGCTCTTCGCCCAGATCGACGCCGCGCACCTGCCGGGGCCGTGCCCGGGCGGTGTCGGCCTGACCACCGCACTCGCGGTTCTCCCCCGCGGGTTCGTCGTGGTGGGAAGCCTGCCGACCAGCGACGGAAGTCCGGCCACGATCGGCTCCGGCTGCCTGCTGGTGCTCAACAGCGACGGAGTGGTGGTCGAAACGCTCTCCGGGCGAGACATCAACGGGCCGTGGGACATGACCGCGGTGCCCACCAAGCAAGGAGCGACGCTCTTCGTGACCAACGTGCTCAACGGGACGGTTCCCGCGGGCGGTTCCGTCGTGAACGACGGCACGGTCGTCCGGATCGATCTGCACATCAACGGCCGCCACCCGAAGGCGCCGAAGATCGGGCGGACCACGATCATCGGCTCCGGATTCGCCGAACGGACCGACCCCAACGCGCTGGTCGTGGGACCGACGGGCGTCGGGCTCGGCCCTGACGGCAGCCTGTACGTCGCCGACTCCGCCAGCAATCGCATCGCAGCGATACCCGACGCCATGGGTCGTCACGGCACCGCGTTCACCGGTCTCGACGTCACCTCGAACGGGGCGGTCAACGACCCGCTCGGGCTCACGATCGCGCCCGGCGGTGACGTGCTCACGGTCAACGGCAACGACGGGAACATCGTGGAGACGACACCCGACGGTGCACAGGTGGCGGTCAAGCAGCTCGACAGCTCCGGCACAACCCCTGGGGCCGGCGCACTCTTCGGTCTGGCGGTCGCTCCGCAGGCGAGCGGCGTCTACTTCGTCGACGACGCGAGCAACACGCTCGAGCTTCTGCACTGAGCCGGTCGCCCATCGAGAGGACAATCCGTAGGGATGGCCGTCGACGTCCTGACCGAGATCGTGATCGACTGCCCTCGCGAGCAGGTCGCGGAGTACGCGGGGGATCCGTCGAACGCCCCCGACTGGTACGAGAACATCAGGTCGATCGACTGGAAGACGGACCCACCGGTGCGACTCGGGTCGAGGATGGCTTTCGTGGCGCGCTTCCTCGGGCGGCGTCTCGCGTACACGTACGAGGTGGTCGAGCTGGTGCCCGGCGAGCGTCTCGTCATGCGCACCGAGCAGGGTCCGTTTCCCATGGAGACCACCTACACGTGGGAGACGGTCGGCGCGGGCGCCACGCGCATGACCCTCCGCAATCGCGGGCAACCGCGGGGATTCGCACGAGTCAGCGGGCCGATCATGGCCGCGGCTGTGCGGCGTGAGACGAACCGGAACCTCAGGGACCTGAAGGCGCTCCTCGAGAAGCGGCGGCCGGCCGCGCCGACCTGATCCGTGCACGCGCGCGACCGCTGACTATCATTACCGTCCCGAAACGACAGGGGACCCGCGAGCCGCTCTCGACGTCGCCGATCTGACGGTGCATTTCGGTGGCGATGTCGCGCTCCAGGACGTCGCGCTCCAGGTACGACCGGGGGAAGTGGTCGGCATCATCGGTCCCAACGGCGCCGGCAAGACGACCCTGTTCAACGCGGTGTGCCGGTTCGTGACGCCTTCGTCTGGAACGGTCGCCTACGGCGGTCGGTCGCTGCTCGGACTGCGCTCGTCGCAGCTCGCCGGCCTCGGCATCGTGCGCACCCTGCAGGGCCTCGGCCTGTGGCCGGGGCTCACCGTCCTGCAGAACGTCCTGTGCGGCGGCCGGAGCCGGTCGCCGCTGATCGCCGACCTGCTCGGGCTCCCCTCGGCAGACCGCAACGAGGCGCGCAACACGGACGAGGCGATGACGATTCTCGCGGACCTCGGCATCTCGGATCGCTCCGGCGCGTTCCCGAGCACCCTCTCGCATGGGATCCAGAAGCGCGTGATCATCGCTCGCGCGCTCATGTCTCGCCCATCGCTTCTCATGCTCGACGAGCCCGCGAGCGGTCTAGCGGCGCTCGAGGTGGCGGAGCTGGTCGAGCTGCTCCGCGGGCTCCGTGAGCGCATGGCCGTGGTGCTCGTCGAGCACCACCTCGACATGGTCATGGAGGTCAGCGATCGAGTGACCGTGCTCAACCTCGGCAGGGTGATCGCCGCTGGAACACCCGCGGAGATCCGCGGCAGCGCAGCCGTGTCAGCCGCGTACCTCGGACAGCCGGTGGCGCATGCTTGAGGTCGTCGACCTCGTCGTCGCGTACTCCGGCGCCCTGGCCCTGGACGGCGTCTCGATCCAGGTCCACGACGCGAGCATCACCGCGGTGCTCGGCGCCAACGGCGCGGGCAAGACCACGCTGGTGCGCACGATCTCGGGGCTCGTCAAGCCCAGACGCGGCACGGTGTCCCTGAACGGCAGCCGGCTCACCGGGCGCGCCCCCGAAGCCATCGCGCGCCTCGGCGTCGCTCATGTGCCTGAAGGCCACGGCATCATCAGCGAGTTGACCGTCGACGAGAACCTCCGCCTCGGTGGACTGTGGCGGAGCGATCGAGCGGACCACCGCCTGGCCGTCGACGAAGCTTACGAGCTCTTTCCGCCCCTTGCCTCTCGGCGCGACCTCAGCGCGTCGAATCTCTCGGGCGGCGAGCGGCAGATGCTCTCGATCGCGCGCGCCCTCGCGTCACGACCGACCGTGCTCCTGCTCGACGAACCGTCACTGGGACTGGCCTCGTCGGTGCTGGCGCGAATCATGGACCAGCTGCGCCGGCTCGTGGTCGAGCGACGGCTAGCCGTGCTCCTGATCGAGCAGAACGCTCGCAGCGCGCTGTCGGTGGCGGACGAGGCGGTCGTGCTCTCGATGGGCAGCGTCGTCGTGCGCGATCGGGCCGAGCGCCTGGCCGGCGATGAAGCGCTGCGACACGCGTATCTCGGCTTCTGATGAGGACGTTCCTGATCCTCACGGTCGACGGCTTCACGAGTGGATTCGTGTACGCGCTCATGGCGCTCGCCCTCGTCATGATCTGGCGCGCGACGAGGGTCATCAACTACGCGCAGGGTGCGATGGCGACGTTCACGGCCTACATCGCGCTGTTCGTGATCACGCACGGGGTGACGTACTGGTTCGCCTTCGTCATCGCGCTCCTCGCCGGCCTTGCGCTCGGGGCCGCCACCGAACGCGTCCTGGTGCGCCCGGTGGAACACCGCCCACCACTCAACGTCGTGATCCTCACGCTCGGTCTGCTCATCTTCCTCGAGGCGCTCGCGCCGATGCTCTTCGGCGGGCAGATCAAGTCGTTCCCAGCCCCCTTCTCCCGCATCGACCTCACCGCCGGCTCCACCCGGCTCTACATATCGACCTTCGACATCTTCACGGTCGCGTCCGTCCTTGGTGTGATGCTGCTCCTGCTGGTGTTCTTCCGGCGCACGACGGTCGGTCTGCGGATGCGCGCCGCCGCGTTTCGCCCCGAGATCGCGCGGCTGCTGGGCGTGCGCGTGGGCCGCATGCTCACTCTGGGCTGGGCGCTCGCCGCGCTGCTCGGCGCCTTTGCCGGACTGCTCATCGCCCCCTCGATCTTCCTGTACCCGAACAACATGGACGAGATCCTCGTGTTCGGGTTCACGGGGGCAATCCTCGGTGGGCTCGAGAGTCCTCTGGGTGCGGTCATCGGCGCCGTCGTCATCGGCCTCGCGCTGAGCTACGTCGGCGGCTATCTGGGCTCGGACCTCGAGACGATCGGAAGCCTCGTGATATTGATCGCGGTGCTCATGGTGCGACCGCAGGGCCTGCTCTCGTTCGCCAGGCAGCGACAGGTATGAGCGACCCGGCCGACGACACGCTGAGCCTGCCGCGCGTCCTGCACAACACGATGGCTCGACACGCGCTCATCGTGGTTGCGCTCGCCGCGGTGCTGCTCCTCGCGACGTTTCAACTGGATGCATTCACCAACTACAACCTCGCGGGGATCGCGATCTACGCGACCGCGGCCGCGGGTCTCACCGTGCTCACCGGCGTCAACGGGCAGCTGTCGCTGGGGCACGGTGCGCTCATGGCGATCGGCGCCTACACGACGTCACTGCTGCTCAAAGCGCAGCCGCACACGCCGGTCATCCTGACGCTGCTCGCCGCAGTCGTCGCCACCGGAGCGGCGGGCGCGATCATCGGCGTCGCCGCGGCGCGGCTGCGCGGTCCGTACCTCGCCGGCGCCACGCTTTCGCTCGCGGTCGGATTGCCCCAGGTCGCCATCCATTTCGGCAGCGTCTTCGGAGGCAACCAGGGCCTGAACGTCCCGCCGCTCACGCCGCCTGCGGCACTCGGGTCCGATTTTCCCAACGAGCGCTGGCTGGCGTGGATCGCCATCGCCGCCGCGCTGATTACGCTCTTCCTGCTCGCCAACCTCCTGCGCAGCGCGACCGGGCGGAGGCTCCGCGCCGTGCGCGACGACGAGGCGGCGGCCAAGCTGGCGGGCATCGACGTGGCCAGGACCCAGGTGCTGGCCTTCGTCATCAGCGCCGCCTGCGCCGGCCTCGCCGGCTCGCTATTCGCGTACTGGGTCGGCATCACGGCGCCGACCGGATTCGGCCTCACGCTGTCGCTGCAGCTGCTCAGCGCGATCGTGATCGGAGGCCTGGGAAGCCTCGCCGGGGCGGTGTGGGGATCGATTTTCCTTGTATACCTACCGATATGGACGAGCAGCCTGGCGGGCAACCTCAGCCTGAGCAGCGACGTGACCAACAACCTCCCGCTCGCCGTCTACGGAGCGATGTTGGTGGTCGCGATGCTCGCCTTTCCGCGCGGGATCCAGGGTGGCCTCGTCTCCCTCGGACGGCTCGCTGCGCGATCATTGCGCGGGCTCGGGACGGGTCCACGGATCGGAGACCAGACGTGAAGGGGCGGCCAATCGAATAGCCGGCGACGGCACAGGAGGACGCAGCCATGACAGCTCGGGCCACGAGACAGAAGTTCTGGGTGACCGCGTCACTGGGCGCTGCGGTGGCGGTGCTCGCCGCGTGCGGCGGGGGTGGCGGAGGCGGCTCGGCCACCAACCAGGCGTCGGCCCCGGGGATCACCACCACGAGCGTGACGATCGGCAGCACGCAGCCCCTCACGGGCCCGGCGGCTCCCGGCTATTCCGAGATCGCGCCCGCGTCCAACGCGTACTTCCAGTACGTCAACGCGCACGGTGGCGTGTTCGGCCGCAAGATCAAGTACACCTTCCTCGACGATCAGTACAACCCCACCAACACCGCGACCCTGACGCGCAGGCTCGTGCTGCAGGACAACGTGTACGCGATGTACAGCGCGCTGGGCACGCCGACGCACCTGTCCGTGGTCGACTACCTGAACACCGAGAAGGTGCCCGACCTGCTCGTCTCGTCCGGCTGCAACTGCTGGGACAACGTCTCCCAGCACCCCTACACGTTCGGCTTTCAGCCCGCGTACACCATCGAGGGGAAGATCCTCGGCCAGTACGTGAAGCAGACGTACCCGGGCATGAAGGCCGGCTACTTCGCGCAGGGACCCAACGACGAGTTCGGTGACGACGGCGTGGCGGGGCTCAACGACGTGCTCAAGAACAGCGGCGTGACCGTGGCCAGCCCGGTGCAGTACTACGCGCCGACGACAGCCGGGGCGATGGGCGTCAAGGCGGAGATGGCGGCACTGCAGGGACAGGGAGTGCAGGTGGTCATCTGCTTCTCGATTCCGGCCTTCACGGCGACCGCCCTGGCCAGCGCGGCAAGCATCGGCTATCACCCCGTCTTCGTGGTGAGCAACGTCGGCTCCGACCCGCCGACATTGACGGCGATCCTCACGGGCGGCGCGCTCGGCGTCACGCTCCCCGCCGCGCTCATCGGCGGCATGGTCAGCGACGCGTACCTGCCGCTCGTCAGCGACAGCGGCAACCCCTGGATCACGCTCTTCAAGTCGATCAAGAGCACGTACGCGCCCAGCCTTCCCTGGGACGGCAACGTCCTCTACGGGTTCGCTCAGGCGTACACGTTCGTGCAGGCGCTGCGAGCAGCCGGCCGCAACCCGTCGCGCGCCGACATCGTGCACGCGCTGGAGAGCTCGCACTTCAACGACGGCCCCGGGGTGGTGCCGTTCGGCTTCTCCTCCACCAACCACCTCGGCTACCTCGGCGTTCAGGTGGACAAGACCAGCGCCGACGGCACGCAGACCACGGTCGGGCCGGTCTACACGACCGACAACAACGCCGGAAGCGCCATCACGCAGGCGCCTGCGCTCTCCTCGACTCCCCCCTCGAGCGGCATCCCGAGCGATTGATGCCCTAGCCGTCGTCGCGGAAGCTCTGGCCGGGCCGCCTCAGATCGGGTGGGAACTCCTGCAGGAGCCAGGAGTTCCCGTCCGGGTCGCTGAACCCGGCGTACTTCACGCCGCCGTAGTCGGTGACCTCGCCCACGCCGACGCCGCGCCGGACCAGCGCATCGCGCGCCAGATCGATGTCAGCCACCACGAGGTGCAATCCCTTGACGGCTCCCGGCTGCATCGCGGAGATGTCCCCCATGCCGGCGCCGAAGACGATGCTGCACCCGGAACCGGGCGGCGTGAACTGGATCACGCGCATGCCCTCGGCGGGCTTCGTGTCGACATTCAACGTGAACCCGGCCTGCGTGTAGAAGGCCTTGGCGCGGTCGTGGTCCGACACTCCGATGGGCACGAGCTCGAGGCGCATCTCCGGCGTGGCGATCGGTTCCGGATTGTCCGTCATGCAGGGAGTCCTCCTGATTGAGGTCGTTGACCGTGTCGGTTGGGCGCCGGTAACCCTCGCCGCGGCCCACACCTCGTATGCGCCGAGGATATCCGAGACGTCGGCGAGGTGCGACGCTCTCGCGGTGTAGGGTGGGGCGCACCGTCACGATCACGCCCGTATGCGTCCGGAGGCATCCGCATGTCGTCCCAGCAGCTCGTCTCGATCGTCGTCACCGTCGGGATCTACGTGGGACTGATCGGGTTCGTCTTGTACCGACAGATGACTCGCACGCAGCTCAATCCACGGCGCCTCGTGCTGCTCCCCGCCATCCTCGGGGTGCTCGCGATCCAGCAGCTCAGCCGGCAGCACCTGTCGGTCGATGGCGGCGTGGTCGCGTACCTGGCCGTCAACATCGCCAGCAGCATCGCGCTGGGCGCCTGGCGCGGTACGACCTTTCGGCTCTGGATCGATGCCGGTCGCGTGATGATTCAGGGCACCGCGGCGACGCTGGTCTCCTGGGGCGTGCTCATCGCTCTCCGGGTCGTGCTCGCCCTCGCTAGCCACGCGTCGAAGTACGCACAGGGACTGATCATCGGCGAGTTGCTTCTGGCGCTGGCGCTGACGTTCGCCATGCAGAACGTCGTCGTGTGGCTGCGCGCAGCGCCCCTGAACGCGGGGCCGCGGCCGTTGCGCTAGCGCATCGCCCAGCGGTGCAGCAGCACCAGCAGGATCACAAGACCGTCGAGCAGAACGATCCAGCCGGCCAGGAACGGTAGCCAGCCCGGGCGCGAGAGCAGGAAGACGCCGGTCGTCGCGAGCAGCGCGTATGCGGCCATGATCACGTAGTAGATCGACGCCCCCGCCACTCCCCAGCCAGCCAGCGTGGCGAGATACCGAGCGGCTTGCCGTGTGACGCGCACGGTCTGATCGTAGAACGTCGGTCCTGTATGCTGCCGCTCGACATCGGGTCGGAGGTACGCCGTCGAACGCATCGCGCGAGGCTCGCATCGTCGAGCGCATCCGGGCCATTCCCACGGGCTTCGTGCGCACCTATGCGGACATCGAGCCCGCCGCGCCCCGACTGGTGGGTCGCGTGCTCGCCACGACGCATGAGCGGCTCCCGTGGCACAGGGTGGTGCGCGCCGACGGTTCGGCTCCGGTCGGCGCGCGGCAGGTGGAGCGGCTCCGGCGTGAGGGCGTCCCGCTGCGCGGCGAGGTCGTCGACATGAAGAAGGCGCGCCTTCCCGACCTGTGACTTAAAGACAAACGGCTCCGGGGCAGTAACCGGAGCCATTTGGAGAAGAGGCGTTCGACCTGACGGGGGCACTTGCCAGGTCGCTCTGAGGCACCTGCAACATACGACCTGGGGGCCTTGGATTCGACGGTCGCAACCGCTTTGTGATGAGGGCGGGACACCTCGCCGAAAGGTCGACGATCGAGCGACTACACCCAGTTCCCGTTCGCGGCCCCCGCCACCGCCAGCGCCTGCTCCCGTTCCAGGTAGTCGTCCATTCGAACGATGCGGCCTTCGCGAAGCGTGAACACGATGAAGAGCTGCCCCTGCACCGGGGTTCCCTCCAGCTCGCGAAAGCGCGGGCCCGCCAGGCCGACGACGACCCGCTCACCCGCATCGACGATCTCGAGATGGTCGACCCCCAGTCCATCGCGCGCGAAGCTGTTGCGAATGTTGTGGAGAACCTGGTTCCGGTTGTTGCACACGAGCTCCGGAAGGACACCCTGATGCACGACGTCCGGGTCCAGCTGCGACTCGATCAGCGTCAGGTCGTGGGTTCGTCTCGCGTTGAGATGTTCGAAGATCGTCTCGACGTTGGATGGACTCACGGTGACGGCGCAGCGCCTCCGAAGTAGAGGGGACCGTTGGGGCACCCCGCGAGCGTGACGACGAGCGGGCCGTCCGTCGTCACCTCGAGCGTGGCGTTGCAGTCGACCTGCGCGCGCGCCACATTGATCGTCACCGCGCCGACGTTGGTTGCGACGATGTCGAGCTCGTCGCGCACCGGGATCGCCGGCACCGCACCCCAGGTCTTGGACTGACTCACGAACGGCAGCGCGGGGATCGTGCCGCCGGTGAGCGTTCCGGCGCCGTGCTGGGTGGCGAATGGCGATGGGTCGCCCGTGCCGAACCCGTGCGAGAAGACGTCCATCGTGCCCGTCGCTGGCGTTGCGGCGCGCGCGTCGACATCCGAAAGCCAGTAGGCGTGGTCGGCGACGAAGCCGAGCGTGGGATAGTCGAGGCTCGGATCGACAACATAGGTCACGTGAGCCGGATTGCGCTCCACGCTGGTGGCTCCGAGGAAGGACGCCGCGGGGGCGTACTGGTCGTTGATCGCCAGCGTCAGATGATCGCCGGCGGTGTAGATGTCGATCTCGTAGCGGTACCCGGCCTGGTCCAGCGCCTGCGCCGTGGGCAGGTACGAGGCTTCGGGGACGAGCTCGTCCGTCGTCATGTTCCACATCTGCACGGGGATGTTGCGCAGCGACGGCGCCAACCCCACCGTCGTCGCGCTCGTGCTCGGACTGTATCCCACCGTCGACTGCGCCTTGGCGAACAGATCGGGAAACTGCTCGGCGAGCTTGAACGTTCCAATGCCGCCCATCGAGTAACCCGTGATGACCGTCCAGGCCGGGTTGAGCGTGTACCGGCCGGCCACATCGGCCCACACCTCGAACGTGTCCGCTCCCGCGTAGCTGTCGTAGAACCCGTCGGGCCCGCGGCCCTCCGGCGTGACGACGATCGAACCGGCGCCGCGCAGCGCGTACTGCGACTGGTTCCGCGTGCTCAGGTACTGGTTGTAGTTCGCCGACAGCGAGTGCAGGAGCAGGGTCATACCCCAGCCGCCCGCCGGCCTGGTCTCGGCGGGCACATAGATGGCGTACGGCTGCAGGTTGCCCTGGAATTGACCCGCACAGTGGCTGCCGCCGTTGACCGCGGCGGGGAAGCAGCTCACCGCGTAATCCACCCCTGGCGCGGTCGCAAAGTGGCTGGCGAGGATGCGGTCGAACGCGCCCGTCTTCGGCACGCCGCTCTCATCGTCGACCCTGCCGGCCAGCTTCTTGAAATCGACGTTGGCGTGAAACTCGGTGATGTCTCCGGTGGCGAGGATGCTCGCCTGGTCTCGGTCGCGCCACCAGGCCGGCGCCTTCGCCGTCCCCGCCGGGTCGGTGGGGTTCGGCATCGCCTCCTGTGCATTGCTGCGAAATGCCACGTTGAAGAACGCAGGAGGGTGCGTGGCCGTGCCGGCGCCGCCCGGGTGCGTCGCGTCGCGCGTGCCCTGGGGAAGCAGATATGCGCCGTTGGCCCTGTCCCACAGACCCACTCCCATGGCGAAGCGCACCACCTGGCCGGTGGGATTCCAGTCGCCGTGGGGCACGGTCACTGTGAGCTGGCGTCGCGTGGTGTCGACGCCGACAGTGAGCGCCGGCCCCCGCACCGGGGCTCCGGTCGCGGCGCGCGTCAGTTCGGCCACCATCGCGCCTCCTGACGCGTGCACCGTGAGGAAGAGATCTGCCGGGGAGCTCACGTTCGCACCGTCCGGGAACGGATGGGTGTTGCCGTCGACGCCCCCGATTGCGATGGAGAACGCCACCAGCGTCGGGTCGAGCATCGTGTTCATTGCGACACGAAACGCCGTGGCCCCGGGAACCGGCTTGACGCGCAACTCCACGAGGTCGGCGGCGTTGTTCGCGTACGCCGCGCCACTCGGATACGTGTAGGTGCCGTCACTCCTTGAGAACGCGTTGCCGCTCACCGAAGGATCCTGCGGGTCGGGGACCTCGGCGGCTCCGTGATCGTCGTACAAGTAGTCCTGGTACACGAACTCGCCGCTGCGATACGCGGTGGCGCCGCTCGTGAGGATGGGCGGCGCCGTCCAGACGCCCGAGTTGGACAGCTGTGCAGCGGTCGCAGGCTGCGCGTAGAGGATGTCCGGGCCAGGCCGGGGGCTCGGCCCCGAGTACAACGATCCCCCGGACGCCGCGGCAGCCGAGAGGGCCGTGGCCGCTGCCGCCGTGAGCACGACGAGGGACCCCCGCACACCGCGGGTCCGGCGCCAATGATCTCGTGTCATCCTCTTCCTCGCCAGCTGTGCATCCCGTGACCGCGATGCCGAATGAAACGTGCCAGCCGGATGATACGCGGCGAGGCGATCTGCCACAGCCGGCGCCTCACAGGCGCCCTCGACGCAATACTGTCGCCGATCCGTCCAACGGTAGCGGGGAGTGGTGTGGATGGCCATTGTGTCGCGCGATGTCGCATACGCGGACGACGGCGCCAGGCTCACGGGCGTTCTCTTCAGTAGCGATTCCGCCGGCGGCAGGCGCCCCGGGATTCTGCTCATTCACGGCGGCGCCGGGCTCGACGATCACGCACGGAAACAGGCACGCCGCTACGCCGAGCTCGGCTACACCGTCCTCGCGTGCGACATGTACGGCGAGGGCGTCGCCGGCGACCGGGAGCGCGTCACGGCGACGCTCTCCGACTTGCGCGCGAACCCGGACGTGCTCACACGCCGCGGCATGGCGGGCCTGACCGTCCTCCTCAACGCCGCAGAGGTGGACGGTCGCAGCGCCGCGGTGGGGTTCTGTTTCGGCGGCCTTGCCGCGCTCACCCTGGCGCGCTCGGGTGCTGGACTTGGCGGTGTGATCAGCATGCACGGCGCGCTGTCCACAGTCAGGCGCGCCGAGCCCGGAGCGGTGACGGCCAAGGTGCTCGTGTGCCACGGCGCTTCCGACCCGCACGTGCCGATGACCGACGTGGTGGCCTTCTGCGAGGAGATGGCGAACGCGGGCGCCGACTGGCAGGTGCAGATCTACGGAGGCGCCGTGCATGGGTTCACGCACGACGACGCCGTGCCAGGTCGGATTCGGGGCGTCGAATACGACCCCAAGACCGATCGGCGGTCGTTCGTCGCCGCCACAGCGTTCCTGAGCGAGGTGTTCTCGGAGTCGTGAGGCCGACTCTGTCGAGCCCGTGGTTCACGCGCCGCGCCGTCGGTTACGGCTGGCGCCCCGTCTCCTGGCAGGGGTGGGCCGTGACATCCGGCGTGATCGTCTTCGCCGTCACGTCCATCGCCGTGTTCAAGAGGTCACCGGCAGGCATCGGCCTCGTACTGGGCGGCGTTGCGTTCTACCTGCTGATCGCCTCGTTGACGGCGGGGGCGCCGTCCACCGATAGCGCCGCTCGCGGCGCGGCGCGCGCCGAACACAGCACGTTCACGCCGGCGCCGTTGCGGCCCGCGCCCGCCATCTCCGAATCGGAGAAGGCCACTGATCCCGCGAACGCCGCGCTGCTCGTCGAGCGGTTGACGAAACGATTCGGCGAACGAATCGCCGTTTCCGACGTGTCGTTCAGCGTGGCCCGTGGCGAGGTGTTCGGATTCCTCGGCCCCAACGGCGCGGGCAAGACCACCACCGTGCGCACGCTGGGGACACTGATCGCGCCCACCTCCGGCTCGGCGATCGTGGCTGGACTTCCGCTGTCGGCGGCGAACGGCGGTGCGATCAGGCAGCGAATATCCATCATGCCGGAGTCGCCCGGGCTCTATCTGCGGCTCAGCGTGTACGACAACCTCGAGTTCTTCGCCGGTCTCTTCTGTCTGCGGTACCCCGCTGCTCGCATCGCGGCGGTGCTCGAGGCGGTCAACCTCACCGACCGCGCCGACGATCTCTGCGCGAGCCTTTCCAAGGGCCTTCGACAGCGCGTCGGCCTGGCACGTGCGCTCCTCAACGAGCCCGAGATTCTCTTTCTCGACGAGCCCACGTCCGGGCTCGACCCCGTGGCCACCCGCGAGGTGCACGAGCTCATCGACGGGCTGCGGCGGCGCGGCGTCACGGTGTTTCTCACCACGCACAGGCTCGAGGAGGCAGAGCGATTGTGCGACCGGGTCGCCATCCTCAACACGACGTTGCGCGCCATCGGCCGGCCCGAGGAGTTGCGCACGAGGCTCTTCAAACGGTCACTCGTGGTGAGAACGGCAGCGCCACTAGCCGTTCCGGAGCACGTGTTCGAGCCCATCGGGGGTGTCAGCAGATGGAGTCGCGACGACGCTGGCCGCTACATCATCGACGTCGAGGATCCAGAGAAGGTCGCACCCGCGCTCACTCGCGCACTGGTCTCGGCCGGGGCCGACGTGCTGTCGATCGCCGAGTCGCGCCACTCGCTCGAGGACGTATACCTCGAGATGGTGGACGAAGACGTGGAGGCTCGACCGCGATGACGCTCAGCGCAACGCGCATCCGAGCGGTGCTGCGCAAGGAACTCCGGGAGTTCCGCCGCAACCGCTTCATCATCAGCACGATGGTCATTCTCCCCATCATCTTCATCGCGGTGCCGATCGCGGACCTCTTCCGGATACCCGCTTCGGCTCCGCCTGCTCTGGTGCGCAACGGTGTGGGGGCGACGTTGTTGCTGCTGCTCGTGATCCCGGTCGTCGTGCCGGCGACGCTCGCCGCGTACTCGGTGATCGGCGAGCGTGATCAGGGGACACTCGAGCCGCTGCTGGCCACCCCGATCCGCCGCGAGGAACTCCTGCTCGGCAAGGCGCTGGCCGCGATCATTCCGTCGGTGACCATCGCGTATGTCATCTTCGCCGTGGTGTTCCTCAGCGTTCGCGCAGGCGCGAGCGCTCCTGTCATGGCGGCGGTCTTTCAACCGTCGCAGATCCTCGCCGAGGTGCTGTTCGCCCCGCTCCTCGCAGCGTGGTCGATCTGGATCGGAATGGCGATCTCCGCGCGGTCGAGCGACGTGCGCGTTGCGCAGCAGCTCAGCACGCTCGCGAGCCTCCCGGCGCTCGGCGTAACCGCGCTGATCCAGTTTCAGGTGATCCAACCCAGCGTCGTTCTCGCAGTGGTTCTCGCCGCCGTGCTGGTTGCCGTCGACGCAACCGCTTGGCGCTTCGTGTCCGCGTTGTTCGACAGGGAGCGGTTGATCACGGGCATTGCGAGTTGAGCATTTTCCGAACCTGCGCAAGGAATTCGACCTGCTCCGGCCCGCTCGTGACGTTCATCCGCTCGAAGGAGGAGTGGAGCCTGACGTCGACGTAGATGGCGCCGGATTCCTCGTGGAAGTGCAGAAAGGCCCGCGCCCCACGCGAGAACGAACCACGCTTTCGCTCACGCAGTTGTGGGAGTGTTCGAAGCTCAGAGAGCAGGTCCTCCATCCGGTCCAGGTCCTCATCCGTCGCGTGCCGCACCGGGACACTATCGTCCAGGTGACGGCGGGGTGGCCAAAACCGGCGTCGCGAACGAGGGCCAGAAACACTTAACCGGCACATCGCAACTTCTTAGCCGGGCACCCAGCGAACTTAACGCCCGAACGTCCAGAGTGATCCGCTGACTAGTCACGCCAGCCCGCTGGGGCTGATTTTGGGAGGAGGTCCTTTGAAACGTAGATACGTGGCAACTGCGGGCGCGGCCGCTGTCGTGGCGATCGGATTCGCGCCGGCTGCGAGCGCCCAGACGCAGAGCACGAGGGCTCAACACGCCGCCAAATCGTCCACGACGACCCCCATCCAGCACGTGGTGGTCATCTTTCAGGAGAACGTCTCCTTCGACCACTACTTCGGGACATACCCTGTGGCGGCGAACACCGACGGCACCACCTTCGTCGCGAAGAGTGGAACGCCGACCGTCAACGGCCTCAGCGACGCGCTGCTGACGTCGAACCCGAACGGTGCGAACCCCCAGCGTCTCGGCCACAGCCAGGCTCTGACGTGCGACCAGGACCATGACTACACGCCCGAGCAGCAGGCTCTCGACAGCGGCCTCGTCGACAAGTACATCCAGTTCACTAACAACGAGAGCTGCTCGGCTCCGGACCAATCCGTCCCGAATCTGGTGATGGACTACTACGACGGGAACACCGTGACGGCGCTATGGAACTACGCGCAGCGGTTTGCCATGAACGACAACTCGTTCGGCACGACGTTCGGCCCATCGACACCGGGTGCGCTCAACCTTGTCTCCGGCCAGACCTGGGGCGCGACGCCTGCCACGCTGGCCGGCAACACGGACCAGGGGACGGTGTACGGGGACCCCGATCCAGCGTTCGACGATTGCTCCGGATCGCCGACTGTGTTCATGTCCGGCACCAACATCGGCGACCTCCTCAACAAGGGCAACGTCACCTGGGGCTTCTTCGAGGGTGGCTTCCGTCCCACCAACACCGTGACACCAGCCGTGTGCGGTTCGACGCACACCAACATCGGCGGCGCAGTGCAGAAGGACTACAGCCCGCATCACGAGCCGTTCCAGTACTACCAGAGCACCTCGAACCCGCACCATCTTCCGCCGTCGTCGGTGGCGGAGATCGGCCACACCGACCAGGCCAACCACCAGTACGACCTCACCGACTTCTTCTCGGCTCTCAACGCGAAGAACCTGCCGGCGGTGAGCTTCGTCAAGGCGTCCAGGTACCAGGACGGTCATGCCGGGTACTCCGACCCGCTCGACGAGCAGACGTTTCTCGTGAACACGCTCAACGCGCTCCAGAGGTCGGAATCCTGGAAGTCGACGGCCGTCGTGATCGCCTGGGACGACTCGGACGGCTGGTACGACCACGTGATGCCGCCGATCGTCAATCCCTCGGCGTCGGCTGAGGACGCCCTGCAGGGATCGGGCGTCTGCGGCAACGGCACCCCGCTCGGCGGTTTCGAGGTTCGTTGCGGATGGGGCCCGCGCCTTCCGCTCCTCGTCCTTTCGCCGTATGCGCGGCAGAATTTCGTCGATAGCACCACGACCGACCAGACCTCGGTCCTTCGCTTCATCGAGGACAACTGGTCGACGGGCCGTATCGGGGGTGGCTCGTTCGATGCGCTGGCCGGCAGCCTCAGCGGCATGTTCGATTTCGCCCACCACGAGGATTCGAAGCTGATTCTCGACCCCGCGAGCGGCGAAGCCGCTCACTGAGAATTTCCCCCTGACGGTGGCGTAGGGCGGGGTGCCTTGCCGGTGCCACGCCCTACTCCCGACCCCGCGACGGACTTGCGGCGCCTAGGCCAGCGCGCGTATAACGTGGCAACCGCTTCAATCCTCGGAGGGTATGGCGATGAGACGTCTGGTGGTCATGTCCATTGCGGCCTTCGTGGTGGCTGCTCCGGTCGTGTTGCTGTCGAACCCGGGCGGCACGCTTGCCGCGACCGGATCGAAGACCGACACGTACCCGGAGAACCCCACGACGAAGTTGGCCGGCCTGCAGCACTGGTGCGGCAGCAACGGGATCACGTGTGCCGAACCCGCGACCACGTGGGGCGAGCTGAGTGGCTTCAAGTCCGCGCTGAGCTCGGGTGCCCGGTTCTGGTCCTACATCGGGCACGACGAGCCGTCAACGCTCTTCTATTCGAACAAGCCGGGGGCGGGTAACAACGTCACCTACCAGCTTGTCCTGCCCAAGGACCCACCGACGCGTCCGGTGCAGGATGGCAGCGGCGGCACCTGGGGCTTCCAGCTGCACCCGACGTTCTGGTTCGGCATGGTGATGTGTGACAGCCAGGGCTCACCGAACCCGGACGGCGTAGCCCTCACCGGCCACGCCACGGTGCCATGCAAGCCGGACAGCGACTCGAACATCTACGAGAGCACCGATCCGCGCAGTTCGCACTACTTCGGCCTCGGTCCGGGGCAGGCGTACGAGGAGCTGCAGTTCTACCCGCCGGGCTATATCCCGTGGCCGGCGGGCATCGGCTGCACGGCGAAGCAATGGTGCGTGGCGCTGAACATCGACACGTTCCAGGACAACGAGAACACCGGGCAGTTCAACAACAACGCCTGCCTCAACACGGTCGGCCCGGAGCCGGTGAACTTCGCATTCCTCACGACGAGCGGCAAGGCGTCGGCGCCGGCGAACCCGGGAGCACCACAGCACTTCGTCCCAGACCTGAAGCACGATCTGCTCCTGAACTCGGGCGACGACCTGACGGTCCGTCTGTCCGACACGGAGGATGGGCTTCGGACCACGGTAGTCGACCACACGACCGGCGTCAGCGGCTCCATGACCGCCAGCGATGACAACGGTTTCGGCAACGCGGTGTTCGACCCGACCGCGAAGTCGTGCACGATCAAGCTCTACGACTACCACCCGGAGTTCAGCACGTCGTCGCCGCAGACGCGCAACGTAAACGCCGCACACACGTACAACATCGCATTCGCGGACGAGATCGGCCACGGCGAGTACTGCGGCAGCGTCGGCAGCGATCCGCTGAGCACCTGCACGGAGCCGCTCGGCGCGGACACGAACAACGGCGACAACAAGGGTCCAGACCCGACGGGTGATGACGACTTCTGCCTGCCGGGGTCGCAGTCCCTCGACGTGAACATCAACGAGTGCCTCGACATCGACGGCGACTTCGACGGGTTCGCGTACAACTTCAACTGGCCGGGCTCCATCAGCAATCCGACCGCCGACCAGCTGCTGCACCCGACGTCGTTCCTGTTCACGAGCCCAACGACGAGCGACGGAGACGTCTTCGAGCAGATGGCGTTCGAATCCGACATCTCTCGTGACGAGTCGGCGGACACGGCCTTCCGGGTGGACGTTTCCTGCCAGCGGCACATCCAGAACCCGGCCGACCCGCAGCCCGGAACCGGCTGTGTGAACCCGCCGCCGAATTCCGTCTTCTATCCCTTCTACAGCACGACGAGCGCCGGCGGCGCGTGCTGGTGGCAGGAGGGTGGACAGTACATTCCCGGCACCACCGACCTCTTCGGTGGCAGCGCACACGCCGAGTTCGGCCCGCTGCGGGCGATCTCGTATCCGACAGCTCCGTTCGGCGCCGTCACCAAGCGATACAACGACTTCCGCAGCGACACGGTCGCGCTGCCCTGTATCCCGTAGCGAACCGATAGGGCATCGACCTCGGGGCCCCGGAGCGATCCGGGGCCCGGGGTCGGTCGATCGCTGCAAACGGGTGACCCGAACACCGCCTATACTGCGTCAGCTTGCCCGTCAGGCAGGCGCACCTGCTGAGGTCGAGAGGGGGAACGCGGTGGCGATGAGCACCTTGCACGGCATGCTGGATGAGGGCGCGCGCGTAACACGGCGAGGGACTGATAAACAGCGGCGCAGCCACCGGTGGAGTGTTCTCGCTGCCGCCGCCGTGCTGGCGGGAGCCGGTGCGCCGATCGTGGCAGCTGCGCCGGCCGGTGCCACGGTCGCGACGCCGCTGACGCCCATCCAGCACCTGGTCATCATCATCGGCGAGAACCACAGCTTCGACAACGTGTTCGGCACCTACAGGGCGCCGACCGGCCAGTCCATCCGCAATCTCCTCTCGGAAGGGATCGTCACTGCGACGGGCGGTCTCGGACCCAATGTCGCCGTGGCTCGTCAGGCCCAAGCGACCGACACGACCACCTACAGCCTGGCGCCGACCAAGACGGGGCCATACGCGGTGCTCCCGCGGCCGAACACCACGAACACGTCCAAGGCATGCACCGGGGTGGCGCCACAGTCGCCGGACACCCGCTTTCCCGCCAACCTCGCCAACGGGCCGTACCAGATCACGAAGTACGTTCCTTACAACGACAATCACAGTGCGTACAGCAGCTTCGGGACGTGCCCGGAGCATGGCGCGTATGTCGGCGATCCGATCCATCGCTTCTATCAGATGTGGCAGCAGGGCAACGAGGGCACCAATGCCCTCTACACCTGGGTGGCCCAAACGGCGGGTGGAGATGCCCCGGTGACGAACTTCCAGGGTGCGCTGCAGATGGGGTACTACAACATGGCGGCCGGCGACGCACCGACGCTCCACAGTCTCGCCACGAAGTACGCGATGTCCGACAACTTCCACCAAGCGGCGATGGGAGGAACCGGCACCAACCACGTCGCACTCGGTGAAGCGGACGCGGCCTACTACCAACAGAGCAACGGCAGCCCGACCACCCCGCCATCCGGTCAGATCGAGAACCCCAACCCGCAGGGGAGCACCAACAACAAATACACCCAGGACGGCTATGTGAGCGGCACCTACACCAACTGCTCGGGGCCGGCGCAGCCGGGTGTGCACGCCATCCGGAGCTACCTCAGCTCACGCTCATACGCATCCTTCCACGATGGCGATTGTCAGTCCGGCGCGTACTACATGGTCAACAACACGCTGTTCCCCGGTTACAACACTGACGGGACCGTCAACTCCAATTCGTTCGCCGTGCCACCGCAACACTTTCCCACCATCGCCGACGAGCTCAGCGCAGCGGGCGTCACCTGGGGCTATTTCGGCGAGGGATACGGGACGGGCACCTATTGCGGCATTTGCGATCCGTTCCAGTACGCGACATCGGTGATGACCGACTCCGCCAAGCGAGCCAACGTCCAGCACAGCAGCACCGATTTCGACAACGACGTGACCAATAACTCGCTGCCCGCCGTCTCGTTCCTCAAGCCCTCATCCAACGACGACGGCCATCCCGCCAGCTCAAGTCTCGCGGCGTTCGAGGGCTTCGTATCGCATGCGGTGAACGAGATCAGAAACAACGCCACGTTGTGGCAGAACACGGCTGTGCTGGTGACGATGGATGAGACGGGTGGGTATTACGACTCGGGATATATCCAGCCGGTCAGCTTCTTCGGTGACGGGCCGCGGGTGCCGCTGCTGGTGATCTCCCGCTACACGAAGGCCGGGCACATCGACCACACCTACAACGACGATGTCTCCATTCTCAAGTTCATCGAGTACAACTGGCATCTGGCACGTCTCAGCGCCCGGAGCTGGGACAACCTGCCCAACCCGACCAACTCCACACAGGGAGGTTACGTGCCGGGCAACCGGCCGGCCATCGGCAGTCTCCTGTCTCTCTTCGACTTCTCCGTCTAGCAACCTCAGTCGTCGAGTCCGCCGTGGCGCGAACCGTGACCGATTCGCGCCGCTCGGGAGGTGCCTTCTCGGGTGAGGCATTACTCGCTTGCTCGACGATCTACTCGTCCAGCGGGGCGAAGGCGAGGTCCACTCAAAACTGCCGCTTGAACGCCTGGAGGATCATGACCTGCGGTCGGTAGAGCAGACGCAGGGCGCAAAGGCCGAGAGACAGAGAGGACTGGACCATGGCAGAGGAAAGCAAGTCGGTCGAAGTGTCACGCAGAATCGAAGCACCTGCCGCCTTCATCTTCAAGATCCTGGCGAATCCGCAACGTCATGTCGATTTCGACGGATCTGGCATGCTCCGCGGAGCCGTCCTCGACCGTCCCATCTCCGACGTGGGCGACACCTTCACCATGAAGATGCATCGGCTCGGAGACGACTACCTCATGCTCAACTACGTGGTGGAGTTCGAGCCGGATCGGCGCATATTTTGGAAGCCGGCTCCCTGGGACCCTTCTCGGGCGGAGGGCAATGATCCATCCAAGGTCGGCATTCCCGCGGGCTACCGCTGGGGCTACACCCTCACTCCAGACGGTGACGACGCCACGGTCGTCACGGAGGTCTTTGACTACGGCCCCTTGCCGGAGGACCTCCTACGCGATGGCGGGGCGTGGATCAACGGGACCAATTCGGTGCTTGAGTCCATGACGGCCAGCCTGGAAAGACTCGAGAAGATCAGCACCGAGTAGGACCCCTGCCGGAGCGGCGCCGGCCAGCCCGAGGCTCTGGCCTGGGTACACTCCCGAACCCCGGGGTGGTGGAGCGTCCTGTCCAAGCAACCCAAGCAGGATGCGAGCTCGATCACGATGGTTGCGTCGGCCCGGTCGCCGCCAAGCCAGGAGGGACGCGGGCCGACGATATGCTTCGGAAAGTGGAAGGGACTGTTGGATGAGGCGGACCCTGGTCCTGGCCACGCTCTTCTCTGGATCCGTCCTGGTCGCTTGCGGACCTATGGCAACGTCGAAAGCCGCGTTAGGGCGATGCGGATTCGCAGACTGCCACACGGCGCAACGAATCGGGTTACCTGCCCGGTGCGACGACACCACCTATGCCTTGGCCGTCGCTCAGCAGATCGACGCATCGATCGAGATTGGTGGCGCCGCCTGTGATGGAAGCTACCTAGTGCTCAACCTCGGACATCGGACTTGTGCCGACACCAGTGGCGCGCCATGCCTCAATTCGCTCGGACTGGCCTTCTTCGTCGCGCAAGATGCCAAGTGGACGCTGATCACGTACGGGCGGTCTTTTACTTGTTCCTTTGTCGCGTCAACGATGGAGCAGCCACGTCTGCCGAACAGACTGTGTACGCAGGCGCTGCGTGGCTAATGCTGAGGTCCACGGACATCGAGCTCGCAATATGAGCATCGGTGATCCCGCGCCGTGATGCCCCGCATTCGAAGCCGATCGATTCCGGGGCCAAGCGACCCTAGATCGACCAAGGCGTACATCTGCCGGCGAAAACGATGTGAGGCTTTTGACTTCGTACGGGCCCAGCAGCGTATCGGCGCTAAGTCACCTTGAAGATCGCGAGGGTGGTCGCCGTGCCCGCAGGTGTCGTCACTGCGATGGGGCCGCTGACAGCCCCTGGCGGCACCGTCGTGACGATCTGAGTGAGAGTGTCAGACCCGATAGGGGCCGTGATGCCGTTGAACGTGACCCGAGTGGCTCCTGAGAGATTTAGTCCGGTGATGGTTACCGCCGTCCCTGACGCACCTGAGGCTGGAGAGAACCCCCGAATAAAAGGGGTCACGCTGGTGGTGATGCGCCTGATCGAGTTGTCGCCCGAGGTGGACCACATCGCTCCGTCCGGTCCGGCCACGATCGGTCCACCTACAGCGGTGTAGTTGGTCACGAAACCAGTTGTGCTGATCCGACTGGTCGAGCTGCTGGTGGTGAACCACAGGGCTCCGTCTGAGCCTGCTGCGATTCCAAACGGCTCACCGAGGTTTCGGACCGAGTGGCTAGTTACCACGCCGGCCGTTGTGATACGCCCGATCGACTGGTTGCCCCCGTTTGTGAACCACAGAGCCCCGTCCGGTCCAGCGGCAATGTCTTGCGGGCTCGAGATGCGCGGGCTGGTGTAGTTGCTCACCACGCCGGCGGTGGTGATTCGCCCGATCGAGTTGTTGCCCGCATTGATGAACCACAAGGCTCCATCGGCTCCGGCGACGATCTCGCTCGGATACGCGATGCCCACACCTGTGTAGCTGGTCAGCACCCCAGCAGTGCTGATTCGCCCGATCGAACTGCTGCTGTAGTTCGTGAACCAGAGGGCCGCATCCGGTCCAGCCGCAATCCCCTCGGGACCAGAGATAGCCGCCCCTTGGTAGTCGGTGACCTTGCCTGCAGTAGTGATTCGGCCGATCGAGTTGTTGCCGGAGTTCGTGAACCATAACGCGCCGTCAGGGCCAGCGACGATCCGTAGTGGTTGCTTGATGTTCGTGCCCATATAGATGTTAAATCTGCCTGTCGTCGAGATTCGCCCAATAGTGTGGCTCCCGTAGTTGGTGAACCAGAGCGCACCGTCCGGTCCGGCTGCAATCCCGCCCGGTCCGTTGATGCCCGGCCCGACATAGTTGGTGACCTTTCCGCTGGTGGCGACCCGCCCAATGGAGCTGTTCCCGTTCGTGAACCACAGGGCGCCGTCTGGTCCCGCGGCAATTCCGTTTGGGTGATACAGCTCGGGTCCGGTGTAGTTGCTCACCACGCCCGCCGTGGTGATTCGCCCGATCGAGTTGGCATCGACGAACCACAGAGCTCCATCGGATCCCGATGCGATTTCGAACGGATAGTTGATAGTGGGGTCGCCGTAACCGGTCACTGCCCCGGCGGTGGTGATACGCCCAACAGACCTGCCCTGGTTGTTGGTGAACCAGAGCGCGCCGTCCGACCCGGTCGCGATCCCGTAAGGGTGCTGGATGAGTGTGCTCGTGTATTTGCTGACCGCTCCTGACGTGGTGATCCGCCCGATCGACGATTTGTAATAGTTGGTGAACCACATCGCACCATCTGGCCCGGCGACAATCCTGCGCGGGTCGCTGATGCTGGCTGCGGTGTAGTTGCTCACCACGCCGGCCGTGGTGATTCGCCCGATCGAATTGTTGGCCTCGGTGAACCACAAGGCTCCGTCCGGGCCGGCGGCGATTCCGACAGGACCGGTGATGCTCGGATCCGTGTAGAGGGTCACCACTCCACCGGTCGTCATACGCCCGATTGCGCTGGGATAGCGGCTCGTGAACCAAAGGGCTCCATCAGGCCCGGTCGTGATCGCCTCTGGCCCGATCCCGTTTCTGATGAAGACGGTCACCTTCCCTGTCACTGCAATCCGGCCGATCGAGTTGTTGCCGTTGGTGAACCACACTGCTCCGTCGGGCCCTGCCGCGATCCCGCGCGGCGCGCTGATACCCGGGTAAATCGTCACCTTTCCGGCTCCCGCGGCAGCGGCGGTGCGGAACGTAAGGCCAACTCCTGCGATGAGGCTCGCTGCGAGCACGGCGGACAGGAGGGCGACTCTGCGCTCTCGCGCCGGCTGAGGTCCCCGGCCCTTTCGTAACACTGCTGCCCTCCAGGAACCGACCCGCCGGGACCACGTCCGTCGGGCCTGCAGGACCGATCCTACGCCCTACCATGCACGGGCTTGTACGAGCCGTGTTGACCGGAGCAATGTAGACCCGCATGCGCACGCGGCTGCAGATTCTGCCGGCGACTCCGCTGAGCGCTACCCGCAGGTTGTTCACACTGACGGCCCGTGTGGATTGACCAGCTGCCCTTCGTCTTTCGCGTTCGACAGCCGCGCCCGAGTGCGCTGCTTTAGGGCCCGGCCCCGGCGAGCCGGCCTCTACCAGAGGGATTGGGCGATGGAGCCAGCATGCAACGTCTGCGTGTTGCAGCTTGCGAGCATCTCCACCATCGCACCGAAGTCACTCCATGACCCCTGTGCTTGGCGCCAGTGATTCTCGACCCCCGCTGGTGACTCGTAGACCTCACTGAGGACGTAGCGAGTGTTGCCAGTGCTCTTGGAGCTCGGGTCGAGCGGGTTCTCGAGGTCGGGGCCCTTGGCGATGTCGTACATCAGTAGCGCGTTCGAACCGTCGCGATCATGGGTCTTGGCCATCCACGAGCCGTGACTCTCAACGAGTCGGTCTATCTCGGATACCTTGTCGGGACTGGCCACCCACGTGATGAGTAGTTGCGTCTTGCCCTTGTTCGCCATGATGTGGTTCTCCTCGATCGCGAGCCTACTGGACTGGTCTGTCGATTCCAGCGCGAGCAACACATCGAAGCCCCAGGTCTAGACGACCGTCTGCGACCAACCCAGAGCAACCCTACTCTCTTTGACACAGGGATTGTCGCCCGATGACACATACAAACCCCGGCGGTTCACTCCGCTGTACGTTCCCAACCCGGTGGTCGGCGCAGGGGAAGAGTTCCGCGTACGCGCTGGCCCGCATCGCCGAAACTTGCGATAGCTTCGCACAGAGATCGGGTCGTGAAAGCGAGCCATCGGCGGCCCTGGAAGAACCCTCGTGAGGGAGCAATGCGGGAAACTCCTGGTGGCTACTCGTCCCACCGTTGACTACTCGCCGCAGGATTGGAGGGCTTGCCCATGATCGTCATCACGACCCCGACCGGCCACATTGGCCACCAGGTTCTCAACAATCTCCTCGACCGCGGCAAAGAGCTCCGCGCCGTCGTCCGCGATGCCTCGCATCTCCCGGCCGACGTCCGTGAACGCCTCGACATCGTCGAGGGCTCGCACGGCGACGCGGCTGTCGTCGACGCCGCATTCGCGGGCGCCGATGCCGTGTTCTGGCTGTGCCCGCCGCATCCACGAGCGCCATCCGTGGAGGCCGCTTTTGTCGGCTTCACGCGGCCTGCGGCTCAAGCATTCACGCGTCACGCCGTCAAGCGCGTTGTGACCGTTACGGCACTGGGCCGCGGCACACCTTGGGCTGACCGTGCCGGCTGGGTCACCGGCTCCCTGGCGATGGACGACCTGATCGCCAACAGTGGCGTCGCGCTTCGAGCGCTGACCAATCCATCGTTCATGGATAACATCGTCCGTCAGGCCCAGTCCATCAAAGCGCAAGGCCGGTTCTTCTCCCCTATCGTGGGTGATCACAAGCGGCCGACCGTCGCGACCCGTGACATCGCCGCCGCCGCTGCGGCCCTCTTGCTCGATCAGACCTGGAGCGGCGTCACGGAGGTTCCGCTTCTAGGCCCGGAAGACCTGTCGTTCAATGACATGGCCGCGATCATGTCGGAGGTGCTCGGCAAAGAGGTGCACTTCCATCAGACGTCGTTCGAGGCGTACAAGGAGATGTTCGTCGGCTTCATGTCCGATGCAATGGCGCAGGGCATGACCGACATGGCGTGGGCGAAGAACGAGGGTCTCGACAACGGCGTTGAGCGAACGCCGAGGAACTCGACCCCCACCACCTTCTGCGACTGGTGCCAACATGTGCTCAAGCCCGCTGTCCTCGATAAGACGGAGTCGGCCGCGCCCTGAATCTCTCTCCCGCGAGTGCCTCGGCGCCTTCGTCACATACGCGCAAACTACCGCGGTACCTGGGAAAGCCGGCAGGGACTTGTTCTTGCTGGTTCGATGACCCGACGTCTAGTGGCGGGTGAGGGTCAAATGGGTAACGCCGCTCGGAGAGCTGACGGACTCTGCATCGAAGCGCTGTTCGAGTTCCTCCAGCCCGTCCCACAGGCGCTCACCACGCCCGAGCACGATGGGAACGACAACAACGTGCAAGTAGTCGATCAGGTCGGCAGCAAGAAACTGGCGGACGGTCGATGGGCCCCCTCCGATGCGGACATCCAAGCCGCCGGCGGCCTCGCGGGCAACTTCGAGGGCCTCCGCGGGTCCCGCGTCAATGAAGTTAAACGTCGTCCCGCCTTTCATCACGATGGAAGGTCTGGGGTGGTGTGTGAGCACATACACGGGGGTATGGAAGGGCGGGTTATCGCCCCACCAACCCTTCCACTCTTCGTCCGTCCACGGTCCGCGTTGGGGTCCGAACTTGTTGCGCCCCATGATCTCGACGCCGATGCCCCTAGCCCAATTGCTTGCAAAGGCGTCGTCGACGCCGGCGCTGCCGCCCGAGTCGCCCTCGGTGTCTTGGAAGCTGCGGAAAGTGCGGGTGGGGAAAAACCATTCGTGGAGCCTGCTGCCGGCATGTCCGAAGGGCGCCTCGCGACTTTGACCGTCACCGGTGCCGAATCCGTCGAGCGAGACGGAGAAGTTGTGGACCCGAACGCGTGACATACGTCTTCTCCTCACAGTTAGGCGCTGACCAGGACTGGTGATGCCCGCGCCGGAATCCAGGCTCCGCGCATGTAGACGATGCTCCTGTGCTCAACTTACCGCATCACCATCGGCAAGAAGGGTCCGTGAGCCTGGGAAAAAGGGAATGCGCCACTTGCAGGGACGTGGTCGCCGAGCGAGCGACTGAGAAGCCAAAATGAGCGAAAGGAGGGCAACGAGGCGGCGCAAACCCTTATTTATCAACAACGATGGCTTGCCGGGAAAGGGAATCGCAGCCCGCCATGTATGACCAGAACGTATACGAACGTCGCGCTCTTAGTACGGAGAAGCCGCCATCAGGGGTCAGGAGCGGCAAGGTTGGGCGGCTGAAATGGACGCGAAGTGGACGCGCTGGGTCGGGCACGGGGTTGGGTCGAGTCCCGTTTGGACCGCCCGCCCCGCCCAGGCGAGCCCAGAGAGTTAGGCGGTACAGGCGCGTACCGCCTCAAGCGAGACCAGCGTCGCCTGCTAATCGACGCCCTCCCTTGGCGACATGCCGTCAGCTCATGCATGCTGGCTCGGCCGTGCCCGACCTCGATCAGGAGCGCAACTCAATGAAGCTTGCTTCTTCGCCCGGCACCACAGCCCCATCGAAAGCTGCCTGGGAACTCGTTATTCGCGCGTCCGCTGCCTGGTCCAGCCAGGACGCTGAAGGCGTGGCGGCCTGTTATGAGGATGGCGCATCGCTCACGATCAATCGCGGCACGCCGGCGATCGGTCGGGCCCAACTAGAGGCGACTGCCGCGAGCTACATGTCGGCGTTCCCCGATCTCCGTGTGAGCGTGGATCACGTGCTGGTTGCTGGCGACGCCATCTTCTGGGTCTGGACCCTGACCGGGACGAATACCGGACCGGGCGGGTCGGGCAATCGGGTTCGGGTCAGTGGCATCGAAGTGTGGACGATGGGCGAGACGGGGTTGGTCGCAAACTCCGTCGGCTACTACGACGCGACAGCCTACGAGCGCCAAATCGCGCACGGTATCGAGGAGTAGCCTCCCCCACCGCGTAGCACGGGGGCTCAGCACGCTTCGATGAGTGCGACGCTCGGGGTGCTTGGCGCATCCTCGCCTGGGCGGCCAGCAATCACTCAGCCGCTACCCATCAAATCGTCGCCAGCCAACCAGCCATACATTCGCCTAAGGTCCGGCGTCCTGTCCTCGCCGCTCGAACCGGTGGCCCAAGGTATGGGTGACTACGAGGCTCGAATGCGGAATGTGCTCCGCGAGCCACTGCGCGTGCTGGGGTGGGAGCACAGTCTCGTCCGGGTCGTAGAAGATCGCGGTCGGCGCAACGATGGCGTCGGGCTCGAAGCCCCACTCGCCGAGTTGCGCAAGTTCGTCATCGACTGCACCCCACGGCCCTTGGCGAACTGCTTCCGCATATTGCTCGGTGTCAGGGTTGTGCGGGTCGACGAGAGAGGCCACTTCCGCACCTATCACAGCGGCCGCGGCATCCTCGCCCGTCAGGCACTGCGCCATGTAGTTCAGCGTCTCCTCGTCCTGATCCCGAGACCATGCTTCGTCACCGAGTCGCTCACGCGGAGCAATCGGCGCTTGAAGAGCAAGCCGCGTGACACGCTCGGGGCATACAGCCGCAAAGGCCATCGCCGGAGGTGTCCCTCCGGACCCCCCGTGGACCGCGGCGCGCTCCACTCCTGCCGCGTCGAGGATCGCGCGCGCATCGCCAGCAGAGTCCGCGACGCTCCGACCCGCCATCCGATCAGAGCCACCACAGCCGGGACGGTCGTATCTGATGAGGCGGATGCCCAGTTCTGTGATGACGTTGACCGTCAACGCGGCGGGCAATCGACATTGAGGTGTGCCGTGAAAGCTCAACACGGGCCGTCCATCGGCCGGTCCGTACTCCGCGAACATGAGCACGCGGCCGTCAGCCGTCGTCGTCGTTTGCGCCAATCTGTCCACTGCCAACCCCCGACAACGCGCTTATGAGGAGAGTACTCCGGCGGCTATGATCGGCCAAGGTCGCTCAGGGGTCATTGCCGAATGCTGGTGTGGGCGATGACGTCGGGTCACTGGCGGCGCGTCCCTATTGGGGGCTATGAATTCGAGCCCTCGACGGCGAGCAGCCGCCAGGGGTCCTCGACGCCCTTAACGGTGTGGATACCGAGGTCGCGGAAGCGCATCCCGCTTCCGGCGACGAGGTCGCGCACGGTGCTCGACACCCGCACCTCGCCGGCCGCCGCCGAGGCCGCGACGCGCGCCGCTATGTGCACCGCGACACCAGCGATGCCGGCGTCGAGCACCTCGCACTCGCCGGTGTGAAGGCCGGCGCGGATCTCCAGGCCGATGGAGCGCGCGTCGTCGACGATGGCGGTCGCGCAGCGGATCGCCCGGGCAGGGCCGTCGAAGGTGGCCATGAAGCCATCGCCTGCGGTGTCGCGCTCGACGCCGCGATACGCCTCGAGCTGTCGGCGGACCATTACGCGGTGGTCGGCGAGCAGGTCGCGCCAGGCGCGATCGCCGAGCGCGGCGGCGCGCTCGGTGGACTGCACGATGTCGGTGAGAAGCACCGTCGCCAACACACTGTCGGACACCGATGCCGGCCGGGAGCCGGTGAGGAACCGCCCGGTCTCGTCGACGATGGAATGCCAGTCGCCCATCCAGGGGATGTGGTTGATGCCCTCGAGTTCGACGAAACGCGCGCCGGCAATGCTCTCGGCGATGGCACGCCCCTGGGCGACGGGGACGATGCGGTCGCCGATGCGGTGCAGCACCAGGGTCGGAGCCTGAATCGCGGGCATGGCGACGCGCACATCGAGCAGCGTATTGATCTCGCTCAGCTCGAGGTACGCACCGGGGCTGGCGACACTGCGCTCGAAGCGCGCCCACCACCGCCGCAGCCGCTCATCGAACTGCGGAGCCTGTAGGTCGAGGTTGCGTCCGGTGCCCATCTCAGAGGCGAAGCGCCGCGCGAACTCGGCCTGCTCCTCCGCGGTCTTGCCGAACGGCCAGTCGTCGCTGCGCACGGTGCGCGCGTAGGGCGCATAGAGAACGAGCGAGCGGACGCGTCCCGGCGACGCCGCGGCGAACAGCATCGCCATGGCCGCTCCGCGCGCGCCGGCGAAAACCGCAGCGTTCTCACAGCCGGCGGCATCCATCACCGCGCCGAGGTCGTCCGCCTGCACCTCGAGGATCGGCGGCACGTCGCCGCGGTCCGAAAGACCGCAGCCGCGCATGTCGAAGAGGATCAGCCGCGAAAACGACGCCATGGCGAGCAGGTATTCACGCCACGCAGGCCACTCCCACATGACGTCGAGGTTCGACCAGATCCCAGGCGTGTAGACAAGGTCAAGCGGCCCGTCGCCGACGATCTGGTAGGCGATGTGGACGTCGCCGTTGCGGGCGTACTGGACCTCCCGCTCCATGGCGCGATGGTAGGCGTTTGGATGCGCGCTGGTCCCGTCGCGTCAGGGATAAGCTTCTTCGACACATCGCCTGGCCGGGAGAAGCGGGACGAACTCGTAGCCTCGGCCCGCGTCAAGTGGACCTTTACGGACGCTGGCATGGCTAACGCTAGCCTCCCCCGACAGTCGGCAGCCTCTCAGATCGTGGATGGATCGCTGAAGACGGACACGCACCGGCGCTGCACTCCTGCGCGAGATTCGCCCGTCCGTCGATCTGGCCCCCCGACGAACGGGATTCCGTACCGCGCGGTCCCAGGGCTCCCGCGGGCTAGACCACGCGAGTGCTTGACTCTTCCACGCCCCTGCGCTGGCAGTTTCGTCGTTTGCCGGCGGCCTACTCCACCTCGGCGAACACCTCCTCGGGAATGAGCCCGTGCTGCATCGCGTACAGACTTGCAGTGGCGCGTGTCGACGTGTCGATCTTGTTGTAGATGTGCTCGATGTGGTTGCCTGCCGTCTTCGGCGAGATGACGAGACGCTCGGCGATCGCCCTGTTCGACATGCCGCGTGCGAGCAGGCGCAGCACCTCAACCTCCCGTGCAGTGAGGCCTGCGGGACCGCCGAAGCGCCGGCGCACGCGGTGGCCCGCTGCGCCCAGCACCGCCTCCACCGAATCGCCGTCGAGATGGCCAGCACGCACCTCATCACGGAGCGCCGTCGCGGCGTTCTCCGCCGATACTGATTCGCGGTGTGGTCGCGGCTCGCGCATCGCCTGATAAGCGTCTGCTGCACCGAGCAGCCGCGCGGGCTGCGTGATCGCTCCGCCTGCCACCGATCGCGGATAGCCGGAGCCATCAATTCGTTCGCGGATCTGCATGGCGACAGCGCCCAGCGGAGCGAGCGTCGCCGACTGGTGCAGCATGCGCTCGGTCAGATACGGGTACATGCGCACCCGCTCCCACTCACCTGTGCCAAGCGGGCCGCGCTTGTCCCATATCGCATTCGACACGCCCAGACGCCCAAATCCGGAGACGAGCGCGGCACGTCGCAACATCGCGACGTCCTCCGGGGACGTGTCCAGCTGTGTTGCAGCCTGCGTGACCAGGTCTGCGACCGCGTGTGTATGCCCCAAAGTGTACGGCGACTTGAGATCGACGAAGTTCGCGATAGCGACGAGCGCGCGATCCAGCTGCTCACCATCGAGCAGCAGCGCAAGCGACGGCTCGGAGTCGATGACGGCGTCCCAGGTCGAGACCGAGTCGAGCCCGCCGAGAATCGTGTCCGCGTCAGCCCAGAGGAGCGCCGCGAGCGTCGGGTCGAACTGTTTGCGTGCGCGCTGGCGCGCCAGCATGCGGGCCGCGTCCACGCCGCTGACTCTGTGCGTCACCTCGACGAACTCGGCGATCATCGCGAGCCGAGCGGCGATGGGGATGTCGTTGCCCTTCACCGCGCCGGGCCAGCCGCGACCGTCCCACTGCTCATACGCGCAGCCGATCGCCTCCTGCACGTCGTCGGGAAGACTGAGCTCCGTGCTGAGCGCGCGCGCTCGTGCTGCGTGCTGCTCGATCATGCCCTCGACCTCGCGGTGACCCGAGAACAGAAACTCGAGGCCTACGCGGAACCGATGCAACGGCGGATTGCCGGCGCCGATGAGCCTGAGCCCGGCGAGCGCACGGCGGATGCTGCGCATCTCGTGCTCGTACTTGTCCGACTTCAACGTGAGGTCGTCACCGAACCACTTCGCCTGCTCATACGCGTCGGAGTGACAGCCGACGTTGACGAGAAGCGCCGTGTAGTACACAGTTGCGCGGTTGCGCTCGTCGAGCCCGATGCGCTCGGCGAGCCGCAGCGCGATGAGGCATTGGCGCAGCACGTGCTCCATCGGCTGGCTGAAGCCCAGGTCGATTCCCAGGGACAGCGCGGCCACCAGCTCCGCCAGCCGCATGGGCTTCCGCGGGTCTCCACTCCGCATGGCGGACCAGCCTAACGCGTTCAAAGATGAGGCGATCGCCCCATGACCGTGCCCTCCGGCCAGATCTACGGTGCTCCACATCGTCAAAACGCACGGAGGAGACCACGATGCCAAAGGTGTCGAAAGAGACCGCGGAGAAGTTCGAGGACTGGGGCCCCCCAGGCAAGGAGTGGAGCCAGGAGCTCGACGGCACGCAGCACGTAAGCTTCGTCGAGGTCGCTGAGGATGCGGACCTCAGTCCATTGCTGGTCGGCCTGCCCAACGACGAGTGCCAGTGTCCGCATTGGGGCTACGTCCTGGAGGGACGAGTCTGGTTTCGGTCTGTTGGCCGGGAGGAGATCTGCGAGCCGGGTGAAGCGTTCTACGTCGGGCCTGGGCACACGAGCGGCGCGTACAAGGGTGCGCGGTTCGTAATCATGAGCCCGGCGAAGGAGATGGCCGAGCTTCAGGCGCACCTCGAGCGCCGCGTCCGCGAACTGCAGGGAGGCACGAGCTGACGGCGGTGGCTGGTTCCGGCGCTAATCGCCGAAGAGCCACACAACCATTTATTCATTGCAGGCGCTTGGGATGCCGGGCACAGGCATGCCTCCATGTCATCCTGGTGATCGGACACGTGCGGCTCGACGCGTTGCTTCCGGAACACATCGACAAACTGCACGCTCATTTGTCACGCACCGTTAACGGCACCACAGCCCACCATGTCCGCATGATGCTCGGTGCCGCACTTGCTGACGCGGAGCGGCGCGGGCTCGCCACAGCGAACGCCATACGCGTGGTGGAGGCACCGCGTCGAGCCAGCAAAGAAATCGAGACGCTTACAAGGGACGAGGTCGCCGCGCTGCTAGTCGCTGCCCGCGGAGAGCTGTTTGAGGCCGCGTACGTGCTTGCGGTCACCTGGGGTGGGCGCGAGGGCGAGCTCATCGCTTTGTCGTGGCAGCAGATCGATCTCAAGAACCGCCGGCTCGTCATCAGGAGCAACGCGGCCCGCACACTCGATGGTCAGCGCCGCATCGCATCTCCGAAAACACCTTCGAGTCGCCGTACCTTGAGCCTGCCGCAGATCGCCGTCGAGGCTCTGGCTCGCACGCCACATCAAAGCGGCCTCGTGTGGCCAGCTCCCAATGGCGGACCGTTGCCCGCGTCGACGTTCTATAAGCAGTGGACTCTCGTTCGGCGCCGAGCGGGTATCCGTCCGGTCACGTTTCATGCGCTGCGCCACACCGCCGCGACGCTGGCATCGAAGGTGGTCCAGCGGTTGCAGGCGGTGGCTCGCTATGCTTGGGCACTCGACTGTAGCCACCAGCACGAAGCTCTACGTGCACGCCACCGACGCCAGCACGGCAGCGCTCGCTGACTTCATCGATTTCCAGTACGGACCCGGGCTCCACGTGGTCGCGGGAGCCGAATGCGACTCGAAAGGGACTCGGCAACATGAAGTCCCTGATTTCTCAGCGGAAAACACGTGCCGGGAAAGGGAATCGAACCCTTACGCCCTTACGAGCACAGCGCCCTGAACGCTGCGTGTCTACCAGTTCCACCATCCCGGCGCGATCGGAGATGGTAACAACCCCTCAGGACCTCTGCCAGCTCGCAACCTCCTCGTACCTCGCGGAGCTTCCGCCGACCGCGGGCACCATCGCGGCCCGCAGCGGACCGCGCATGACGAACGAAACGGTGGGTGTGTACAGGAACTCAGCGGGTGCGTCAGCGACCAGGTGGGCGGCCACGCTCGACGCCGCGGCCACGCGTCCCGATCGCGTCGCCAGCGTCGCAAGTTCATCTAGCGCCTGGTCCAAGAAGGGATCGACGGGACCCCCAGATACGTACAGTCCGAGAGGCGGCTGTGCGTTGGACCGCCAGAATGAGCTGACGTCGGGATCCGGACCCGGGTCCCAGTCGCCCAGGGCCATCTGGAACGACGCCGGGTCGATGTCCTGCGCGAGAAACGTCTGCGCGGGGACCACGTCGACCTTGATCTCCACTCCGATTCCCTGCACCTGCTTTGCCACCGCGGCGGCGACATCCGACAGCGGTGGCGTGTTCGGCACCAGAAGCGTGTAGGAGAGCGACGCACCATTGCGAACCCTTGCGCCACGGTCGGGCGGTTCCCTCCAGCCGTCAGCGTCGAGCGCCGTCCGTGCCGACGTCACCGACGCGGTAACGGGCGGGTCTGCGGTCGCAATCCACGGCAAGCCTCGTGAGATTGCGTCCGCCTCGATGACACCGGCTGCTCTCGTGGACCCGCCGTCGACGATCGATCTGCGCTCCAGCGCCGCCCCGATGGCCTGCCGCACCACCGGATCATCGAGCCCGAAGACGCGCTCGTTGAAGATGATGTCGACGAAGCGAAAAGTCGCGATGTCGTGCGCGGACGCCGCCGAGCCACGCAGCAGCCGCCACCGCTCAGCCGGCGTCGTGGTAAGGACCGCATCGACCTCTGCTTTCGAGAATGCGGTGGCAGCGTCGGCAAACGCGCTGTAGAGCCGCAGCTCGAGGCGGCCCAGCTTGGGCTTGACGTGCGCGTATTGGTTGGCGACCAGCTCGAGCGCGATCGCGTCGGAGCTCTGCACCCGATAAGGGCCCGACGTCGGCATCGGCACAGCCGCCTGGGTGGGCAGCGCGGCGATGCGTTTTGGCGTCAGCTCCCCGAGTGGCAGGATCGGCAGCTGCGTGAGCGACGCGGCGAACGACGCGCGCGGTGAGGAGAGCGTGAACACGATTCCGCCGTCTCCCTGCGCCGCGGCGCGCACGCCGGCGAGCGCCCCGCTCAGTCGCTGGTCGACGGCTTGGCGAGACTGCGCAAACGCGAGCGTGCCGAGCACGTCCGCCACGGTGATCGCCCGTCCATCCGACCAGCGCTGACCACGCGCGAGCTCAACCGTGTACGTGACACCCGTCTGGTCCACCGCATACGAGCTGGCGAGGTCAGGCTGCGGATACGCAGAGGAGTCGAGCCGCAGCAAGCTCCGGTAGAGCAGGTGCCCGACGTCGTGCACTGCCACGACATCGGCCCCGACGAGCGGATCGAGTGAGAGTGGTCGTTCGGGCGTCACCAGACCCTCACGGAAATCAGGCCCGGTGAAGGCATTCAGGCGCGGGACCAACCCCACTCCGAGCGCGACACCCGCCACGAGCACGAGCAGCGACGCCGCCGCCAGCTCGACGCGCCGGCGTCGAGATCGCCCTAGGTGGTGATGTAGGTCGCGAGAACGGACACGATCACGAAGGCCACGATGAGCACCGCCGACACGCGCAGCAGGCTCGCCTCCAGGCCACGGCGGCGGCGGTACCCCCCGCCTGCGTCTCCACCGCCACCGATGGTGCCACCGAGTCCGGTGGCCTTCGGGGTCTGGAGCAAGATGCCAAGGATCAGCAGCACCCCGAGGACGTCTTGCGCCACGGTGAGAGCTGTCTTCACGCAACCAGGCCTCCTTCGAGACGAATCAAACCGCCAGTCAGTATAGAGGGCGCCCGTCGGCGCGAACTCGAAACGGTGGCAGCCGCAGGCCCACAAACTAGTTTGTGATATCGTGGCTGCCATGCACCCAGGCCAGCACGCGCGGCGGTCGTCGCGACTGGTCGCGTGCGTGCTCGCAGGCCTCGCCGCTGCCGGTTGCGCCTCCACGGCGGCTCGGGCGCAGGGGGCCCGACCGCCGGATCCGCTGCTCGGGCCCGCCGCCACCGTCGTTCTCGGCGACGACGACGTCACGCTCCTGCGCAGCGGGCCTGCGACGTTCGCCCGTCTCGCGCGCCTGATCGGCGCTGCGCGTTCGACCGTTTATGTCGAGGTGTACGAGTTCAACCGCGCGGACCTGGCGGACGCGCTGATCGCCGCGCGGCGTCGCGGCGTCGAGGTCATAGTCATCGACGATCCGTCGGAGGCGAGCAGCATCGGCACCGACGTTCGGCTGCGTAACGCAGGCATCGACGTCATCGACTATCCGGTGCGCAAGCTGATGATCGATCACGTGAAGCTCATGGTGGTCGACGGATCCGCTGCGGTTGTCGGTGGGATCAACTGGGGAAGCGCATCGCCCGCCAACCACGACTACGACGCGCTGGTGCACGGGCCCGTCGTACACAACCTCGACCGCGTCTTCGAGCGCGACCTGCTCACGTGCGGCCGCCTCGCCGCCGTGCCCGACGCCATCAGAGACACGGAGATCACTGTCGCCGCCACGCTGCCCGCCGCCGAGATACGGCCGCTGGCGCTGGACCTGATCAACAGCGCTCGGCGAACGCTCGACCTCGAGCTCTTCGACCTCACCGACGTCACGATCGTCCAGGCGCTCGAGAGCGCCATGCGGCGCGGCGTGCGGGTGCGCCTCCTGCTCGATCCGGGCCAGACCTCCAATGCGCCGGCCGACGCCGCGCTGAGCGAAGCGGGCGTAAGCGTGCGCTGGTATCGAACGCACGGGGAGTTGCTTCACGCCAAGGCGCTTGTGGCCGACTCGACGTCGATCCTCTTCGGAAGCGCCAACTGGTCGGGGGGCGGTTTCTCACGCAATCACGAACTGGACATCGAGATCCCGGACTCGCCGCGACTCGCCAACCAGATGCTCGCCCAGATGAGCCTCGACTGGGTCGCGGCCGGACCCTGAGCTACGCGTTTGTGAGGCTCACTCCGGTCATCTCGGCCGGTACCGCCAGGCCCATCGCCGTCAGCACGGTCGGCGCGACGTCCTCGAGCCCACCGCCATCGCGGAGCGCTCGAGCGTCCGTCCCACACAACACCACGGGCACCGGGCTCGTCGTGTGCGCGGTCAAGGTCGAGCCGTCGGTCGAATCGATCTTGTACTCGGCGTTCCCGTGGTCGGCGGTCATCAGGAGCGCACCGGCATTGCTCAACGTGGCGTGCGCGATGCGGCCGATCATCCTGTCCACGACCTGCACGGCCTGCACGGTGGCGGAGAAGTCCCCTGTGTGCCCCACCATGTCGGCGTTCGCGAAGTTCACGACCACCAGCGCATCCTGGCCGGCCTCGACGTGTGCCACGACGGCGTCCGCCACCGGCTCCGCGCTCATTGCCGGCACGGCGTCGTAGGTCGCCACCTTTGGCGACGGGACCAGCAGCCGCTCCTCCAGCGGAAATGGTTCCTCCCGGCCGCCGTTGATGAAGTACGTGACGTGCGCGTACTTCTCCGTCTCGGCCACGTGGAACTGACGCAGCCCCGCTGCGCTCACCTGTTCCGCAAGTGTGCGCCCGACGTCCTCACGGGGGAAGGCAACCGCCACCGGGAGGTCGCGCTCGTACTCTGTGAACGTCGTCACGCACAGGTTCTTCGGAACTCGCGACCGAGCGAACCCCGAGAACTCGTCATCGACGAGCGCGTGCGTCAACTGGCGCACGCGATCGGGACGGAAGTTGAAGACGACGACGGAGTCCTCGTCGTCGATGCGCACCCGCCTCCCGTCATGCAGGATCGACACCGGGGGAAGGAACTCGTCGGTGACGCCGGCGCGGTATTGGGCCTCGATGCACGCGACAGGGTCATCCGCCACGCCGTTACCGGCACCCGCGATCACCTCGTACGCGCTCTGCGTGCGATCCCAGCGGTGGTCGCGGTCCATCGCGAAGTAGCGGCCGCTCACACTCGCCACACGACCGGCTCCGGCGCGCTCGAGGTCGGCGCAGAAGGTCGTCATGTATGCGGCGGCGCTCGAGGGTGGCTCGTCGCGCCCGTCCGTGAACGCGTGGAACCACACGCGCTCGAGGCCACGCCGACGGGCGAGTTGCGCAAGCGCGACCGCGTGCCGCTGATCGCTGTGCACACCGCCCGGCGAGACGAGACCGAGCGCGTGCAGCGCCCGGCCGCGCTCGAGCGCGGTGTCCACCGCGGCATGGAGCGCCGGGTTCTCGAAGAAGCTGCCGTCCGCGATCGCGTGGTTGATGCGCGAGAGCGGCTGGCGGATGACGCGCCCCGCGCCGATGGTGAGATGCCCCACCTCGGAGTTCCCCTGCTGCCCCGGTGGCAGTCCGACCGCCGCGCCGCTCGCCGCCACCACGGTGTGCGGCCAGCGCGCCATGAGCGCGCGGACGGCCGGCGTGTCCGAGGCGGCGATCGCGTTGCCGAAGGGATCCGGGTTGTGGCCCCAGCCGTCGCAGATGACGAGTACGAAGGAGCGCACGGCGGTCATCCGGGGCGTCGCTGCTCCGCCGCGGCAGCCACGATCGCCGCAAACTCGTCTGCGCGCAGGCTCGCCCCACCGACGAGCGCGCCTTCGATGTGCGGTTGCTCGAACAGCGACGCGGCGTTGGCCGCCGTGACGCTGCCCCCGTAGAGGACCTGTGCTCTCTCGACGCCGCCACCCGACGACAGGTACTCGCCGATGTGCGCGCACATCTCCTCCGCCTGTTCCGGCGTGGCGGTGCGGCCGGTGCCGATCGCCCACACGGGCTCGTACGCCACCACGAACGATGCGGTGGACGGCGGTGCGTCGAGAGGCGCCAGGGCCGCGCGCAACTGGCGGTCGACGACGTCGAACGCCATCCCACCGTCGCGCTCCCCCTCCGTCTCCCCCACCGCAACGATCACCCGCAGGTCGTGGCGAAGGGCCTGCGCGAACTTGAGGCCCACCTGCTCGTCGGTCTCGCCGAGCAGGTGGCGGCGCTCGGAGTGCCCCACCAGCACGAGCGGACACCACCCGGCCAGCATCGCCGCCGACACCTCGCCGGTGTACGCGCCGGCGTCCTCCCAGAACGCGTCCTGCGCGCCAAGTCGAATCGGCGATCCCGCGAGCACGTCTCTCATCGGCCAGAGGTGCGTGAAGGGTGGCAGCACGGCGACGTCCACCCCCGTCGGGCGGTCTCCGATCGCGCCGCGCACGTGCAGCGCGAGGGCGAGGCCCTCCTCCACGCTGGTGTTCATCTTCCAGTTTCCGGCCACGAGCAACGGCCGGTCGGCGCTCACGCGCTTGCGGCCACGCGGTCGCGGAGCGCGGCGACGCCGGGCAGTGTCCTGCCTTCGAGAAACTCGATGGTGGCGCCTCCGCCGGTGCTGATATGGCTGATCCTGTCCACAACACCGGCGTCGTCGAGTGCCGCGACGAGGTCGCCGCCACCGACGATGCTGACGGCTCCGGACCGTCCCAGCGCCTCGGCGACGCCCCGCGTGCCCCGAGCGAAATCTGGGATCTCGTAGATGCCGAGCGGCCCGTTCCACACCACCGTGCCCGCGCGCTGGACGTCGAGCGCGATGCGGTCGACGGTCTGCGGGCCGACGTCGACGACCATCTCCAACGCGGGGATCGCGTCCGACGCGACCACGTGCCCCTCCGCGCCAGGGTCCGCGCTCGCGGCGACGACGACGTCGACGGGCAGCTGCAGCTCAGCCCGTTTGTCCCTCGACTCCGACAGCAGTTCTCGGGCGACGGCCACCTGGTCCTCCTCCACCAGCGACCTGCCGGTCGACTCGCCGAGCGCGCGAAAGAACGTGCACGCCATCGCGCCACCCACCCACAGTGTGTCGACCCTGTCGAGCAGGCTGGTGAGCACGCCGATCTTGGTGGAGATCTTGGCTCCGCCGACAATCGCGACGAGCGGGCGGTGCGGCGCGTCCAGCACAGTTCCGAGCACGTCCAGCTCTCGCGCCATCAGCAGCCCTGCGACCGCCGGAAGCAGGTGCGTGACGCCCTCCGTCGACGCGTGCGCGCGATGCGCCGTGCCGAACGCGTCGTTCACATACACGTCGGCGAGGGACGCCAACCGGGCGGCGAAGGCGGGATCGTCGGACTCCTCGCCCGGCTCGAAGCGGACGTTCTCGAGCATCGCCACCTCGCCGTCCTGCAGCGAGTCCACCACCCGGCGAGCGTCCGGCCCCGCGACGTCGCCGGCGATCTTGACCTGCGTGCCGAGCAGTTCGGCGAGCCGGTTCGCGAGCACGGTGACGCGCAGCGCGTCGTCCACTCTGCCCTTGGGACGGCCGAGGTGCGTCACCACGATGATCCGCGCCCGTCGGGCGCGAAGCGCCTCGATGGTGGGCAGCGCCGCGCGGATGCGGCGATCGTCCACGATCCACCCGTCGCGAAGCGGGACGTTGAAGTCGACCCGCAGCAGCACCCGCTTACCGGCGACCTCCACGTCGTCGATGGTCGACTTGGCCATGCGCGCTCAGAGACGGGCTGCGATGTGCTCGACCAGATCGATCACGCGGCACGAGTAGCCCCATTCGTTGTCGTACCAGGCGAGCACCTTGACGGTGCGATCGCCGAGCACCATCGTCGACGGGGCGTCGACGATGGCCGAATGGGTGTCGTGGAGGAAGTCGCTCGACACGAGCTGCTCGTCGGTCACCGCGAGGATGCCCGCGAGATCGCCGTCGGCTGCCTCCTTCATCTCCGCGTTCACGTCCTCCACCGTCACGCTCTTGCCGAGCGTGGCCACGAGGTCCACCAGGCTGACGTCGGGGACGGGGACGCGAAGCGAGATTCCGTGGAACCTTCCCTTCAGCTGCGGCAGCACCAGCGCCACGGCCTTGGCCGCACCCGTCGTCGTGGGGATGATCGATTGCGTGGCGCTGCGCGCCCGGCGCAGGTCCTTGTGCACCGAGTCGAGGAGCACCTGATCCGACGTGTACGCGTGCACCGTGGTCATGAACCCCGTCTCGATGGAAAAGGAGTCCTGCAGGACCTTGGCCACGGGAGCGAGGCAGTTGGTCGTGCACGACGCGTTGGAGACCACGTGATGCTCGGCAGGGTTGTAGGCACTGTCGTTGACGCCCATGCAGATGGTGATGTCCTCGTTGCTGGCGGGCGCTGTGATCACGACCTTGCGCGCGCCTGCGTCGAGGTGCGACCGAGCCTTCTCGGCATCCGTGAACAACCCCGTGGATTCGACGACCACGTCGACGCCGAGGTCGCCCCAGGGCAGCCGCTGGGGATCGCGCTCGCTGAGAAACCGGATCGTCTTGCCGTCGACCTGGATGGTGTCGGTGTCGGCTGAAACGGTTCCCGGGTACCTGCCCAGCACGCTGTCGTGCTTGAACAGGTGTGCAAACGTCGCGGCGTTGCCAAGGTCGTTGACCGCGACGAAGTCGAGCTCCGACGACCGCTGCATCGCGACGCGGAGCACGTTGCGGCCGATCCGCCCGAACCCGTTGATCGCAACCTTCACTGCCACTCGACGTCGTCCTCTCTGATCACTGCGCAGGCTGCCGCTCCGGGACACTATCACTTGGCCCGGCCGCTGCAGCAAGCAGTCGCCGCAGCCTGCCCGCCATCGCCGATTTGCTGCATCCGGCCCGCGTGGCCAGGCCCATCAGGTCGTCGTCGGGATGGCGCCGGCGCAGCGCCGCCGCTTCGCGAAGCGCGTTGGGAAACCGTTCCCAGCCCGGCGCCTGGGTGAGGCGGTCGATCGCCTCGAGCTGGCGCACGCCCGCGATCGCGCTGCGTCGGAGGTTGGCCGTCTCGGCGTTCAGCCGGCGGTTGACCGCCGACTGCAGGTCGCGGACGACGCGGCCAGCTTCGAACTCCAGCCGCCCGGTCTGCGCACCCATGGAGCTCAGCGCCGACCCCACCTGAGCGGCGGATCGCACGGTCACCAGCCAGCGGCCGCGGCGGCGGCGCACCGTGGCGGTGACGCCCAGGGTGGCGAGGTCGGACCCCAGCGCGGCCGCGGCGCGCTGCGACCCGACGCCGAACTCCAAGTGTGGCTCCCTGTCCGGTCGCGACAGGCGCCCCCCGGCGAGAAACGCTCCCCGGACGCGCGACCGCGTGCAGCACAGGCGCGGCGACGACGGCGCGAGCGACGGAAGATCGACTCCACGCACGCGGTAGGTGGGACGGCGAGGCGTGGCGACGCGCTCGACGTGCGCGGGGACCAGGTCGGTGTGCAGCGCCTGCAGCGCCGCGCGCGCTGCGATCAAACGGCTGGTCTGCACGGTGGACCGGATCTCGCTCGCCGCGCGCATGCCCTCCACCAGCGCCCGCCGGCAGCACTGCAGCGGCGGTATGTGCGGGGCGAGCTCGGTGACGATGCGCTGCGTGAAGGACACGCTGCTCTCCGTCATCGCGGCCCGTTCAAACGCGCATCGACGCGCGCAACGTCGCGGTGGTGCACCTCGACCGCGATGTCGTGCGCGCGCAGCCGCACCGCCAGCTCCTCGGCCAGCACGACCGAGCGGTGGCGGCCGCCGGTACACCCGAACGCGGCGTGCAGGTAGAACCGCCTGTGGTTGCCGTAGCGCTCGGCAGCCCACAGCAGCAGCGGCTCGGCCTGGTGCAGCAGATGGCGCGCCTCTGGTTGATCGAGCACGAAGTCGTGCACCGCGCGGTCCAGGCCCGTGAGCGCTCGCAGCTCCGGGTCCCAGAAAGGGTTGGCCATCAGGCGCGAGTCGAACACCCAGTCGGCTTCCAGCTGCGGCCCGAACTTGTAGCCGAACGACGAGACGGTGCAGAGGAGCGTCTGCACACGAGTGGCGTCGACGCCCAGCTCTCGGACGCGCACCTGCAGCTGATCGGGCGAGAGATCGGACGTGTCGATCGTCAGGTCGGCTGCAGCGCGCAGCGGCGCCAGCAGCGCACGCTCCGCCGTCACAGCCTCCTGTCCCTTGCCACGTTCGGCGGGGTGCGGCCTGCTGCTCTCGCAGATGCGCTTCACGAGCACATCGTCGCGCGCATCGAGGAACAGCACTCGCGAGCCTGGCACGCTCTCGAACCGCTGCAGCGCCGGCCCCGATCGCGCGTCGATCACGGCCAGAGCCTCGCGTTCGCGGGGCAGCGCGACAAACCCCTCGAGGAGGTCGACCGGGAGGTTGTCGACCACCTCCAGCCCTGCATCTCGCAGCGCACGCGCAGCCGTGGCCTTGCCGGCTCCCGATGGCCCGGTCAGGATCCACACGCCTGCGGCTTCGTCGCTCACGCTACAGGAGCTCCTTCACGCTGAGCGCCACCGGCCGCGGGACCACCCCGACGAGCTCCTCGAGCGACGCGCTGCGAATGGCGTCGATGCTGCCGAACTCGCGGAGCAGCGCGCGACGGCGCACCGGGCCGAGCCCCGGGACGATGTCCAGCTTGGAGTGCAGGGCCGCGCGACCGCGTCTGGCACGATGGCGCGTGATCGCGAATCGGTGCGCTTCGTCGCGCACGCGCTGGACGAGGAACAGCGTCGGGCTGTCGCGAGGAATGATGATCGGACGGCTGGCGCCGGGCGCGAACAGCTCCTCGTTGCGCTTGGCCAGCCCGAGGTGGGGGATCGTGTCGAGGCCGAACTCCACGAGCACGCCGTGCGCTGCGCTGAGCTGTCCCTTCCCGCCGTCGATGAGGATAAGGTCGGGCAGCACACCGAAGCCTTCGTCGCGCTCGTCCGCAGAGCGGCCGTCCGCCCGGCCCCGAGCCCTCGCGAGCTCCTCTCCCCCGTTGCTCCCGGCCGGGTCGACGACCGGCACGTCGAGACCCGCGAGGCCGCCGCTGCGCTGCAGGCGGCGGAAGCGGCGGCGCAGCGTTTCCTCGATCGAGGCGAAATCGTTCGAGCCCTCCACCGTCTTGATCCCGAAGTGCCGGTACCGAGCGGGAACCGGCCGGCCGTCCTCGAACACCACCATCGATCCGACCGAGTTGGTGCCCATTGTGTTGCTGATGTCGTAGCACTCGATGCGCCGCGGCGGAGCCGGGAGGTGCAACCGCGTCGCGAGGTCCTCGAGCAGCGCCTCCGTCTTGGCGGCGTCGTAGTCGTCAACGATTCGACGCTGGCGGAGCGCGACCAGCGCGGTCTCCTGGGCACGCTCCACCAGGCGGCGCGAGTCGCCGCGCAGCGGGACGCGCACCTCGACGGGCCCGCCGCGCTGCTCGGTGAGAAACTCGGACAGCACCGTGCTGTCGGCAATCTCCTCGGAGAGCAGGACGCGGCGCGGCAGCGATGTCACGTCGGCGTAGTACTGGGGCAGGAATCCCGCCAGCGCCTCGGCCGCGGTGACGTCGGCCGCCCCCTCGAGCTCGTGGGTGTCCATGTCGATGACCTTGCCCTGCTTCGCGTTGAGGACGGCGGCCATGGCCCGTCCCCCCTCGATCGCAACGGCGACGCAGTCCTCGTCGGCGCGCCGGCCACGCAGGACGGTCTGGCGCTCGGCGATGCGATCGATCGCCCGCAGGCGGTCCCTGTGCCGCCCGGCGAGCTCGTAGTCGCGGCGTTCGGCGGCGGACTCCATCTGCTGCCGCAGCTCGTCGCGGAGCACGTCCGACCGCCCGTCCATGAACAGCTGCACCTCATCGAGCAGGTGGGCGTACTCCGGGGCGTCGATCCTGCCCTCGCAGGGACCCGCGCAGCGCTTGATGTGATAGTCGAGGCACACGCGGCCGCGCCGGAAGATCTCGTCGCTGCAGGTGCGGAACGGAAAGATCGTGCGCAGCGCGCGCACCGTCGAGCGCAGTGACTGCGCGGTGGTGTACGGCCCGAAGTAGCGCGCCCCGTCGCGCACGATCTTGCGCGTGTAGTAGGGGCGCGGGAACGTCGTGGCGCGCGCTCCGGACTCGCCGCGGATCGCCCGCTTCTGCTCGCGCGCCGTGCCGGGCGCGAAGGCGTCGGCGGCGCCGGGTCGTGGGATCTTGAGGTACAGGTAGCTCTTGTCGTCCTTGAGACGGATGTTGAAGCGCGGCCGGTACTGCTTGATGAGCGTGTTCTCGAGGATCATCGCCTCGCGCTGGTTGGCGCACGCGATGACGTCGAAGTCGAAGACGCGATCCACCATGTGCGACGTGCGCAGCGACGTCGGATCGAACCCCGAGAAGTGCGAGCGCAGCCGGCTGCGCACGTTGCCGGCCTTGCCGACGTACATGACCCTCGCCTCGAGGTCGCGCATCACGTAGACGCCGGGCCCGTCGGGGGCCACGCGAAGGCGCGCCCTCAGCACCTCGGGGTTGTCGCGAAGCCGCACCGGGCGCGGTGGCGCTTGGACCGTCACTCCCCTATCTTCGCGAGTCTCCCGCGCCGCTCGATCCCTCCTCGAGCCGGGATAGCTCGGCCACGAACTCGCCCTCGTCGAGGACACGCACCTTGAGCGCCCTGGCCCTCTCCAGCTTGCTCCCCGCGGAGGCTCCGGCCACGACGGTGTCCGTCTTCCTGCTGACGCTGGAGCCGGCCGCGCCGCCGAGCGCCCGGATGCGCTCCTCCGCCTGCGGGCGCGTCATGGAGTCGAGCGACCCCGTGAGCACCCAGGCCTGCCCGGCCAGCGGTCCCGCGGTGCGCTGCTCGGGCTCGCCCACGACCCCCGTCCGGGCGAGCCGGTCGAGGAGATCGCGACCCTCCTTGGAGCGCAGCCAGGCCGTCAAACGCTCCCCGACGATCGGCCCGACCCCCTCGACGTCGCGGATCTCCTCCTCGGAGGCGTCGACCAGCCTCTCCAGACTGCCGAAATGTCGCGCGAGCACCACGGCGGTCTGGCTGCCGACGTGCGGCAGGCCGAGCGCGCTGATCAGCTGGTGCAGCGGGACCCTGCGGCGCGAGGCGATCGATCGCACCAGGTTGTCCGCGGACTTCTCGGCGAACCCGTCGAGCGTGAGCAGCTGCTCCCTGGTCACGCCGAAGAGATCCCCGGCGTCGGCGACGTAGGCGTGGTCGATGAGCTGCTCGACGATGGCCGGACCGAGGCCGTCGATGTTCATGCCACCGCGGGACGCGAAGTGCAGGATGCGCTCGAGACGCTGCGCCGGGCACAGCGGGTTGACGCAGCGACGCACCGCCTCACCCGGCTCGCGCACCAGCTGCGTGTCGCAGGCGGGGCAGTGATCGGGCATCCGCCACGGTTTCGCCGACCTGGGGCGCTTCTCGAGCACCACCCGCTCGATCTCGGGGATCACGTCGCCCGCTTTGTGGACGAGCACGGTGTCCCCGATGCGCACGTCGCGGCGGGCGACCTCATCCTCGTTGTGGAGCGTGCTGCGCCGCACCGTCGAACCGGCGAGCACCACGGGCTCCAGGATCGCCACCGGCGTGACGGCGCCGGTGCGTCCCACCTGCACGGCGATGTCGAGCACCGTCGTCTCGCGTTCCTCGGGCGGAAACTTGTACGCGATCGCCCAGCGAGGAGACCGCGCGATGCTGCCGAGCTCCTGCTGCAGCGCGAACGACGAGACCTTGATCACCACGCCGTCGGTCTCGTAGTCCAGGTCGTGGCGGCGGTCCTTCCAGTCCTCGAGAAACGCGACAACGTCCTGGATCGACCGCACTGCGCGGCGGTGGGGATTCACGGGAAATCCCAGCGACGCGACCAGGTCGAGCACCTCGGCCTGCGAGCGTGCGGGCTCGGCGGGATCCACCTGGTAGATCCACATGCGCAGACCACGCTTCGCCGTGATCGACGGATTGAGCTGGCGTACCGCGCCCGCCGCAGCGTTGCGCGGGTTCGCGTAGAGCGGCTTGCCCGCCTCGTCCAACCGCGCGTTCAGCGCGGCGAAGACCGCTTTGGGCATGTACACCTCACCGCGCACCTCCACCTCGGGCGCCAGGCCCGCGGGGTCGCGCAACAGCATCGGAATCTGGCGGATGGTCCTGACGTTGGCCGTGACGTCCTCACCCTCGACCCCGTTGCCACGGGTGGCGGCGCGCTCGAACCTCCCGTCGCGATACGTGAGCGACATCGCGAGCCCGTCGATCTTCAGCTCGCACACGTACTCGTTCACCGCGCCCACGATGCGCTCCACGCGGCGGAAGAACTCGGCCACCTCGTCGGGCGTGAAGGCGTTGTTGAGGCTGAGCATCGGCGAGCGATGGCGAACCTTCGTGAACGCCTCGCTGGGCGCGCCCCCGACGCGTTGCGTCGGAGAATCCGGCGTCTGCAGCGCCGGGTAGCGGGTTTCCAGGTCGAGCAGCTCGCGAAAGAGCAGGTCGTACTCGCGGTCGCTGATCTCCGGTTCGTCGAGGACGTAGTACCGCTCCGCGTGGTGGTTCACCGAATCCCGGAGTTCCTGCGCGTGCGCGCGCACCTCCTCGGGAATCTCGGTCGCGGTCGTCACGCCTCCACGGCCCAGAGCGCCGCGTCGCCGACGGCGAAGATCTTCACGCCGTGCTCGTCGAACCTGATGACCAGCTCCTCGCCGGCGCGGGTCATGGTGCTCTTGAGCACCGTCCCCGGCCCGAACTTCTGATGCGCGATCCGCATTCCCTCGCGATAGCGCTGCGGAGCCACTTCGACCGGGTTGGCGCGCACGGCGTGCGCGTGCACCGCGCGGCGCACGGTCCCGGGCGCGCGCACGTCGTCGAAGCGCAGCGCGCCCGGGCGTCGCACGACGTCGATGAGCTCGGCCGGTATCTCCCCGAGGAAGCGCGAGGCCTCGGCGAGCTGCGGCGTTCCGTACAGGTGTCGCCGAAACGCGTGCAGCAGGTACAGGTGGCGCTTCGCACGCGTGATGCCGACGTACACGAGGCGGCGCTCCTCCGCGATGCCCGCCTCGCCGTCCTCCAGCGAGCGGTTGTGCGGCAGGAGCCCCTCCTCGAGACCCGCGATGAACACCACGTCGAACTCGAGCCCCTTCACCTGGTGCAGCGTGATCAGGGTCACGCCCTGCGCCGTCTCGTCGAGGCTGTCGACGTCGCTCACCAGCGCGACGTTCTCGAGGAACTGGAAGAGGCCGTCCGGCGCGGGCACGTCCGCGTACTCGGCGGCCAGCCCCACGAGCTCGGTGACGTTGGCCCAGCGCTCCGCTCCCTCGGGCGAGCCGTCCTGCAGCATTCGCTTGTACCCGGTCTCCTCGAGCACCTCCTCCATCAGCACCGGCAGCGGCAGCGCATGCGCGCGCGCGCCGAGGTGCCCCATGAGCGACGCAAAGTCGCCGAGCGCCTGCATGGCACCCGGTCCCAGCCCCTCCGACTCGTCGATCCGCTGCGCCGCTTCGAGGGGCGACAACCGTTTCCGGCGGGCGATCCGCTCCAGCTCGGCCACGGTGCGGTCGCCGATCTTTCGCCTGGGCACGTTGACCACCCGACCGAAGGACACCGCGTCACGCTGGTTGGCGCAGAGGCGCAGGTATGCGAGCACATCCCTGACCTCGCGCCGCTCGTAGAAGCGCACACCGCCCACCAATCGGTACGGGATGCCGCGACGGAGGAGCACGTCCTCGAACGCGCGCGACTGCGCGTTGGTCCGGTAGAGCACCGCACAGTCGCTCAGCGAGATGCCCTCGCGGCCGACCAGGTTCTCGATCTCGGTGCACACGGCCACCGCCTCCTCCTGCTCGTCGTACACCGAGATGAGGCGGACGGGCTCTCCGATCGCGAGCTCGGTCCAGAGCTTCTTGGGAGCCCGGTCCAGGTTGTGCCGGATGACGGCGTGTGCCGTGTCGAGAATGGGCTGCGTGGAGCGGTAGTTCTGCTCGAGGGTCGCCACCGTCGCGTCCGGGAAGTCCCGCTCGAAGGCCAGGATGTTGCGAACGTCGGAGCCGCGGAACCCGTATATCGACTGGTCGTCATCGCCCACGACCGTGACGTTGCGGTGCTTCGCCGACAGCAGCTTGACGAGCTCGTACTGTGCGTGGTTGGTGTCCTGGTACTCGTCGACGAAGAGATGCCGGAACCGCTCCTGGTACTGGTCGCGGACCGCCTCGACGTCGCGCAGCAGCACCACCGGCCGGAGCAGGAGGTCGTCGAAGTCCAGTGCGGAAGCGCTGTCGAGCTCCTGCTCGTACGACCAGTAGGCACGCGCCGCCTCCTTCTCGAAGGGCGTCGCCGCGCGAGCCTCGTACAGCCGGGCATCGTGGAGCTCGTTCTTGGCCATGCTGATCGCGTGGGCGATGCGAGACGGCGGGTGGCGCTTCTCGTCGACCCCCTCGGCGCGCATGGCGCGGCGCAGCGCCGCCATGCGGTCCGACTCGTCGTAGATCGTGAACGTGGAGGGGATGCCGATCGCGTCACCGTCGCGGCGCAGCATGCGCGCGCCCATGGCGTGGAACGTCCCGAGCCACATCCCCTTGATGCTCTCGCCGATCAGCTGCTCGACACGGGTGCGCATCTCGCGCGCGGCCTTGTTCGTGAACGTCACCGCGCAGATTTCCTGTGGGCGCACGTCTCGCGTGGCCATCACGTACGCGATGCGGTGCGTGAGCACCTTGGTCTTGCCGCTGCCCGCGCCGGCGAAGATGAGCAGGGGACCGTCGGGCGCTTCGACGGCGTCGCGCTGCGCTGGGTTGAGCTGTTCGAGAAGGGGCGAGGTTGCGGTGTGGTTCAGCGTCGCTGTGAGTGTTCTATGCGCCGGCCCGCGCCGGCGTCGCGCGGATCACGACGGCATTGTAGGCATCGGGCCTGCGGTCCTCGAAGAGGTGGTTGCGGGGCGTGCGCTGTCGCGATCGTTCCACGTCGTCGAGATCGACGTCGGCAAAGAGCACTTCCGGCCGATCGGCGCTGGCGGGCCCCGCCAGCGGCCACCCGTCGGAGCCGACGATGATCGACGCGCCGAGAAACTGCGTCCCGCGTTCGACGCCGATCCTGTCCGCGCATGCCATCACGACCGCGTTCTGCGCGCTCGCGGCCATCGCCATGTAGTCGCCCTGGCAGTACCCGCGGTCGTCGTAGACCGTGCGTTTGAACGACCCCACCCAGTTCGTGGGCACCGCGATCACCTCCGCGCCCGCGAGCGCGAGCGCGCGCGCCGGCTCGGAGAACCAGAGGTCGAAGCAGATGAGCATCCCCACGCGCCCGAACGGCAGCTCCACGATGGGAAGGTCCACCCCCGGCGCGAACCACGACTTCTCGTCGTTGTAGAGGTGCAGCTTGCGGTACGTGGCGAGCCGCCCGTCCGGGCCGAGGAGCAGCGCGCTGTTGTGCCGCGCCTCGCCGTCGCGTTCGTTGAGCCCGACCACGATGTACGCACCCGTCGACCGGCAGACGCGCGTCAGCGCGACGACTAGCGGCCCCTCGTCGGGATCCTCGGACGTGCGCTGCGCCTCGGTCTCGTCGCTGAACACGTAGCCGCTCGACGCGAGCTCTGGGAGCACGATCAGGCGGGCGCCGCCCTCCGCGGCCTGCCGAGCCCAGCGTTCGGCCTCGTCCCGGTTGGCGCCGACGTCTCCCACCCTGGGCTCGTACTGAGCCGTGGCGATGCGCACCGTCCTGGTCATGGTCTCAGCGTACCGCGACCCTCGGCAGGTCAGCGGGGACAGCGCAGAGGATCTCGTGAGGGATCGTGCCCGAAAGATCAGCCAGCTCGTCCGCTCCGAGCCTCGCTCCGTCGCGCTCGCCGAACACGGCTGCTTCGTCGCCCGGCACGACGCCGTCGACGTGGCTGACGTCCACGCCGATCTGGTCCATGCTCACGATGCCGGCGATCGGGCAGCGCGCGCCGCCTATCAGCACATTTCCGCCGTTCGAGAGCGACCTGCGCAGTCCCTGGCCGTACCCCAGCGCAACCGTGGCGATCCGCGCCGGACGCACCGCCCTCCACGTCCGTCCGTAGCCGACGGTGTCTCCTGGGTCGACCGTCTTGACCTGAACGACGCGGGCGAGCACCGTCATCGCGACGCGGAGCGGCGGCGGCTCGGTGCACGGGGGTGCGTACCCGTACATGGCAATGCCCAGCCGGACGAGGTCGTGATGCGTGTGCGGCATGCGCAGGATGGCCGCGCTCCCGGCGCAGTGGAGCAGCGCATCCGGGGCCACGTCGCGCAGGAGCGCTGCGGCTTGGAGAAAGCGACGGTGCTGCTCCTCGGCGAACGCGAGGTCCGGGGCGTCGGCGTCGGCGAAGTGGGTGAAGACGCCGCGCACGGCCACGTCGGCCCGGTGCGCACCCGCCATCGTGCGCAGGTCTCCCCACCTTTCCGGCCGCGCGCCGAGCCGGTTGAGACCGGTGTCCACCTTGAGGTGAGCGCGCGCGCGACGACCCGCGGAGCGCGCCGCCGACGCAACCACGGGCAGCTCATCGGGATCGATGACCGTCACGTCGACCTCCGCCCCGACGAGCCACGCTTTTTCGGCGGCGGAGGTCGCACCGACGACCAGGATCGGCGTCTGCACGCCCGCTGCGCGAAGCGCGGCGGCCTCGCCAGCGTGGTACACGCCGAGCCACGACGCGCCGCCCAGCAAGGCGCCCTCGGCAGCGAGTTGCAGTCCGTGCCCGTAGCCGTTGGACTTCACCATCGCCATCAGGGCCGTACTCGGAACGAGCAGCGCGCCGATCTGCTCCACGTTGTGCTGCAACGCGCCCACGTCCACCTCCGCCCAGCGCAGCGAAGCCTCTGCGCCGGAACCGGTCACGCGCCGATCGCCACCGCTTCGGCTCCCACAGAGCGCGCCGTCATGCGCCGCACCAGACCGAACGGCGTCTGCTCGTCCGACTGGCCCAGCGGGTTGTCGGCGATGACGCTGAGCACATCGGCGTCGCTGATCCCGCCGGTGGTCGCGAACACCTCGGCGGCCATGTCGTTGGCGTCGATGACCGCCACCTCCAGCGTGCGACCGAACGCTTCGCGAAGGCTCGAGGCGATCCGGCGAGCCGCCGACTGCGAATCCAGCGGGGCCTTCGTCGACCAGCGGTCGTACGGCGGCAGGTTGAGCGACGACGGCCCGTCGATCGCATTCACACCCGATCCCGCGACGCGGTAGAAGACGCCCCGCAGGCCGAACGGGCGGGTCAGCGCGCCCGCGATCGCGGCGAGCACGATGCGCGGCGAGCCGGCCTCGTCGATCGCCAGCTGCATCGTCGTGGGATCGGCGAGCCCGACCCCGGTGGGCAGCCGGCTCACACGACGCGAGAGCCAGGAGGCCAGACGTCCCGGCCGGATGTCGGTGACCGGGTACGAGCGGCCCTGCGTGATCGCCAGTGCCTTCTCGCTGACGACAAGCAGGTCGCCTTCCTCTACGGGCAGCCCTTCGCGGGCCAGGCTGCGCAGGCACGCCACCGCTTCCGAAGCGATGTCGTCACCGGGTCGCAGCAGGCCGGAGCGCAGCGGGAGCCGGCTCCAGACTCGCGAGCCGCTCTGCAGGAACACCTGGCGGGCGAAGTTGGGCCCCGCCGCTGCGAGCACCGCGTCGCCGTCGCGCACGGTTGCGGCGATCTCGGCGTCGGCACGGCGCACGAACCCGGCCGCGTAGCTGGAGCGGTCGATGCTCCGTGCCCCGCTGTCGACGAAGAGCCGCATCCACACCTCCGCGTTGATGGCGCGCCAGAAGAACATGGACTCCGCGATCTCGCCGGCGCACGCGCGGCGGAACTGCTCCGCCACCTCGGCGCCGCGCCAGTACGGCCGGCGCTGAAACGCCGGCGAGCGCAGCAGGCTCTGCAGCGGAGCGCGCTGGCGACGGTACCAGCGGAACTCCGGCGTCGTGAATCCGATCTTCTTGCGCCGCTTCACCACCTTTCTGGGCAGCACGCCGCGCAGCGCGCGTCGCAGCACCGCGCGCGTCCATCCCGAGTCGATGATCGCGCTGGTCGGAAGCCGCAGGATGTGCTCGACCAGCTCCTGGTCCAGGAACGGCAGGCGCGCCTCCAGCGAGTGCGCCATCGAAGCGCGGTCCTCGTAGCGGAGCAGCGGCGGAAGGCTGTACGTCACGAAGTCCTGGAGCAGCCGCAGCTTGAGGTCGTCGGGAACGCGGTCGTCGTGGGGCGCCGGCCGGTTGCGCACGAACGACGGTTGCAGCATCGACCTGACGTCGACCGGGTGGCGGCGCTCGCGCAGACGCCGCCGCACCAGCGGCCCGACGATGTCGCGGAATAGCCACGCCTCCCGCAGAAACTGCGCGTACCGCCGCTCGCGAAGGAGCTGACGCAGGAACACGTACGGGTAGTGGTCGTACCCCGCGAGCAGCTCGTCGCCGGCCTGGCCGTCGAGCACCACCTTGACCTGCTTGCGGGCGAGCCGCATCACCATCCACATCGCAAACGGCGCGCTGCTCACCATCGGCTCTTCCATGTGCCACACCCACGCCTCCATCTCGCGGATGAAGTCCTGGTCGGTGGGCTCGACGACGCTGCTGTCCGACCCCGTCGCCTCGAGCACGCTGCGGACGTAGTCGCTCTCGTCGATGGCGTCTCCGGGGAAGAAGGCGGAG
>Ga0307477_10000160_pt1 | contig 94947 bp, 71 predicted proteins | sample atmos_gasesECM2C_FD_203316 | JGI IMG/M metagenome (GOLD analysis project Ga0307477, IMG submission 203316) | Hardwood forest soil microbial communities from Morgan-Monroe State Forest, Indiana, United States - atmos_gasesECM2C_515 | ecosystem: Environmental > Terrestrial > Soil > Temperate... | reverse complement strand
GAGCGGGCTGGGTTGGGCGGGCTCGACGGGGTGTCTGCGGCGGTCTTCGGCGACTTCGACAACGACGGCTGGAAGGACCTGTTCGTCAGCCGCACCTTCCGTCCGAACCAGCTGTTCCACAACAACGGCGACGGCACGTTCACCGACGTGACGGCGCGCTCGGGGGTGGGCGAGGACTGCTGCACGACGGTGGCGTCCTGGGGCGACTACGACAACGACGGTTGGCTCGACCTCTACGTCGGGCGCTACCTCGACCCGCGCGAGCGGATCCCGACGACGTTCTACGCCAGGAACGGCGAGCCGAACCGGCTGTACCACAACAACGGCGACGGCACTTTCACCGACGTCACCGAGCAGGCCGGGGTCGGCGACACCGGGCTCTGCCTGGGGAGCGCCTGGGGCGACTACGACGGCGACGGGCACCCCGACCTGTTCGTGGTCAACGACTTCGGCCGCAGCACGCTCTACCACAACAACGGCGACGGCACCTTCGAGGACGTCACGGTCGCCGCCGGCGCGCTCGCCTACGGCGCCGGCATGAGCGCGTCGTTCGGCGACTACGACAACGACGGGCTGCTCGACCTCTATACCGCCGATATCCGCTCGGAGCACGCCTGGTTCGCGGCGCCGCCGACGGTGGGCCGGTACATGGCGAACTCGTGGAAGCAGGGGGTGTGGCGCACCGACATGCCGCTGTACTGGCAGATCTTCCGCCAGTCGGGCTTCCGATTCGTCGACGTGTTCCGCGAGATGGCGGCCGGCAACCACCTGCTGCGCAACCGCGGCGACGGCACCTTCGAGGACGTCAGCGCCAGCGCCAGGGCCAACCCGGTCGGCTGGTTCTGGGGGTCGGTGTTCGCGGACTTCGACAACGACGGCTGGCTCGACCTCTACAGCGCCAACGGCTGGGTGTACGGCGAGCGCGGCACCGAGATCGAGCTCGAGTTCCTCGATAGCGTGGTCGGCCGCCAGCGCGACTACAAGACCGGCGTGTTCTTCGACCCCCGCAGCTTCGGCGACCGGTCGTGGCACGGCTGGGAGCGCAACCGTCATCTGCGCAACAACGGCGATGGCACCTTCCAGGAGATCGGCCGCGGCGCCGGCACCGACCTGCTGACCAACAGCCGGGGCGTCGCGGTGGCAGACTTCTGGAACCGCGGTGCGCTGGACCTGGCGGTGGCCGCCAACGGTGGGCGGCACGCGCTGCTGCGCAACGAGGTCGGGGTGCGCCGCCACTGGCTGCAGGTCGAGCTGACCGGCGTCCGCACGAACCGCGACGCGGTGGGGGCGCGGGTGGAGATCGTGGCCGGCGGGGTGCGGCAGCTGCGCGAGGTGTCGGCGGGCGACGGTTACGCCTCGCAGAGCACGCTGCGGCTGCACTTCGGCCTGGGCGAGGCGGCCGGCGCCGAGGAGATGACGGTGCGCTGGCCGGCCTCGGGTCTCGTCGAGCGGTTCCAGAACGTGGCCGGCGGCCGCATCGTGGCGCTCGTCGAGGGAAGCGGGCGGCTGGTCGAGAAGCGTTATCTGCCTGCGCAGGAGGCGCCGTCGGCACCGAGGGTGGAGCCAGTCGCGGAGCCGGCGCTGGCGGCCGCCGGCGTGACGGAGGAGAGATGACCTCGCGCGCGGCGATCAGCCGGTCTTCTCGAGCAAGCAGATGCCGGACCAGGGGCGGGAGCCCTGGCGGCCCTGCGAGTCCGGCAGCAGCGCGAAGAGCCGCATGCCGAAGCTCAGCCGCTTGAAGCGGGCGGCGGTCTTGAGCGGCGAGAGGACCTTGACCGGTTTCCAGCCGTGAGGCTCGAAGAACCCGGGTCCTTCCGGCGGGCCGAATTGGAGGGTAGCGCTGGCCCGGGTCAGCTGGGGGCCGAGGTTCTTCTGCAGCAGGCGCAACAGCCCCGGCGAGGCGATGTCGAGGATCCAGGCCTGGAATGCGGCAGGCGCCGCCAGGTCACGGGCGAGGCTCGCGGCCTCGTCCGCCGCGAGGTAGATGAGTAGACCCTCGGTCAGGATCAGCGCCCGGCGGGAGCGGCTTCCCAGCCGCGCGAAGAGATCGCGGCGGGCGGCGCCGTCGGACAGGTCCAGCCGGACGCGCTCGAGCGCGCACCGCGGCTGCTCGCCGGCGAGGATCTCCTCCTTGTAGTCGAGGATGCCGGGCAGATCCACCTCGATCCACTGCAGCGCGGGCGGCAGATCCATGCGGTACGGCCTGGCGTCGAGGCCGGCCGCCAGGTTGACGACCATGTCGACGCCCTGCCGCAGCTGCTCGACGATGAGCTGGTCGAACAGGTAGGTGCGCCCCACCCAGGCCCAGTCGGCGCGGACGGCGCCAGGCACCGACTCGGCGATCTGCCGGCCGCGATCGCCCGCCAGGCGGCGCGCGTACGGATCGGCGAAGAGCGCGTCCGGGCGCTCGGTCTCCGCGGCGCGGTACACCGCGGCCCAGAGGGCGGTGTCGGAGACGTTGCGGATCAGGGGCTCGGCCTGGTTCATGGTCGGGGTGGACCCTATCTCGTCCCGGGAGCCTATACCTTTTGGCTCCATTCGTCGTTAAATAGGGCAGACAAGGTCAGCGTCCGGCGGTGCTCCGCCTCCCGCGGGCCGGGTGCGCGGAACGAAGTTCGGAGAGACGTAGACCGATGGATAGGCACGGCGTCCCTGGCGTTCTCGGCCTGATCCCGGTGATCGTGCTGGCGTCCCTGGCAGGCGGCGGCTCGGCCGCGGCCCTGGCCGATGGACGGGTAGCCGCCGCTGTGCCCGCCGCCGTCCCAGCCGCGACAGCGGGGGACAGGACGGGAGCAAAGGCTGCCGGCGCTGCCGGCGACCGTGGGCGCTGGTTCGAGGACGTGACAAAGCGGGCGGGGCTGGCGGTGGCGCATCACAACCGGGTGTTCCACAACCCCTACGCGGACATCATGGCCGGCTACACCGCGCTCGGCGCGGCCGCGGCGGCCGCCGACTACGACGGCGACGGCTACGAGGACCTCTTCGTCACCGACTCGTCCGAGGGGGGCAGGAACCACCTCTACCACAACAACGGCGACCTCACGTTCACCGACGTGGCGGAGGCCGCCGGGGTCGCCGCGGGCAACGACGCCGAGAACGCCACCGCCGACGCGATCTGGTTCGACTACAACAACGACGGCCGCCCGGACCTGTTCGTGGTGCGCTTCGGCCACAGCCAGCTGTTCGAGAACCTGGGCAACGGCAAGTTCAAGGACGTCACCAGGCAGGCCGGCCTGGACCGCTACCTGAACAGCATCACCGCGATCGCCTTCGACTACGACCACGACGGCTACCTCGACCTGTTCGTCGGCAACTACTTCCAGCCGGTCAACCTGTTCCATCCCCAGACCCCGCGGTTCTTCCCGGAGAGCTTCGAGACCGCCAAGAACGGCGGCGGCGTCACCGTCTACCACAACAACGGCGACGGCACCTTCACCGACGTCACCGCCAAGGTCGGCCTGGCGGGGATCACCGGCTGGACGCTCGACCTCGGCCACGGCGACGCCGGCAACGACGGCTGGGACGACCTCTACGTGGCCTGCGACTTCGGGACCGACTACTTCTTCGTCAACAACCGCGACGGCACGTTCTCCGACCGCACCGCCACGGCGATCGGCTACGACACCAAGAAGGGGATGAACGCCGACTGGGGCGACTACGACAACGACGGCTGGCTCGACATCTTCGTCACCAACATCACCGACGATTACATGCGCGAGGGCAACTTCCTCTGGCACAACAACGGCAACCTGACGTTCACCGACGTGGCGCGGGAGACCGGCACCTGGGAGACGGGCTGGGGCTGGGGAGGGAAGTTCTTCGACTACGACAACGACGGCTGGCTCGACCTGTACGTGGTCAACGGCTGGGTGTCGGCGGGGCCGCAGAGCTACGTCCCCGACGTCTTCGACATGATCGTGCGCCCGGGGGTGGACCTGGCCGATGCGCGCAGCTGGCCGCCGATGGGCGGCAAGAGCCTCTCCGGCTACGAGAAGAAGAAGCTCTACCACAACGAGGGCGGGCAGCTGTTCCGCGACGAGGCGGCGCGGCACGGGCTGGACGCGCTGCGTGACGGCCGCGGCATCGTGGTGGCGGACTTCGACAACGACGGGCGGATGGATCTCTTCGTCACCAACGCCAATGCCGAGCCGTACCTCTACCACAACGTGCTGCCCACCGGCGCGCACTGGCTCGAGCTCGAGCTCGAGGGACGGAAGTCCAACCGCGACGCGGTCGGGGCGAAGGTCAGGGTGACGCCGGCGGTTGGCGGGCCGGGGCGGCGCCCACCGCGGATGCTGCGGTTCGTCGACGGCGGCAACGGCTTCGCCGCGCAGAGCACCAAGCGCCTCCACTTCGGCCTTGGCGCCGCGACCGCCGCCGAGGTGGTGGAGGTCGAGTGGCCCTCGGGGCTGCGCCAGAGCTTCACCGGCGTGGCGGCGGACCGCATCTACCGGCTGGTCGAAGGCGCGCCGGCGTTGGGGCCGGGACGAGCGGCGCAGCGCGCGGCGGCCAGGGCGGTGGCAAGACCGGTGGGGGGAAAAGAGGGGAGTCACCGATGAGCGAGCCACGGAGGAGGGTCGCCGGCCTCGCGGGCCTGGCGAGCATGGCGGGCGGCCTTGGCCTGGTGCTGGCGCTGGCGGCGGCGCCACCCCCCTCGTCACCCACGACGACTTCCTCGCCGGCCACCCTCGAGCACATGGAGGCGGCGCTGGCGGCGGATCCCGACAACCTGCGCTATGCCTCGGAGTACCGTCACGCGGTGATTCGCGCCGGCGCCTACGACCGGGCGCTCGACTTCTTTGCCAAGCTGGTGGCGGACCACCCCGGCTCGGCCTTCGCCTGGCTCAACTACGGCTACGTCTACGTCGACAAGATGCCGTCGGCCGGCGCCATCACGCAGGTGATCCTGGCCAACGACGCGCTGCAGCAGTTCACCCGCTCGATCGAGCTCAAGGCGAGCTGGATCGCCCTCTACACGCGCGGCAACAGCTATCTCTACTGGCCGAAGGTCTTCGGCCGCGGGCCGCTGGCGGTGGCCGACCTGGAGCGGGCGGTGGCGATCTCGAAGAGCGAGCCGAAGCGCGCCTACCAGGCCCATGCCTACGCCGCGCTGGGCGAAGCCTACTGGCGCACCGACCAGCCGGAGCGGGCGCGGGCGACCTGGGAAGAGGGTGCGCGCCTGTTCCCCCAGGACGCCGTGCTCAAGGCGTTGCTGTCGCGGCAGGGCGACGACCTCGAGGCCTTCATCGCCGACCAGGTCGACCGCACCAAGCGCGTGGACACCGACCTGCGCGAGCTGTGGGAGGACCGGTGAGGAGCGGTGGCCGGAGGGGCGCCGGGTGGAGCAAGAGAGCCCCCCGCATGGCGGCAGGGTGGGTGGCGGCTTGGATGGTGGCGGCGCCTGCGGCCGCGGGGGCACCGCAGGGCACGGTGTCGAATGGGAAAGCTGCTATCCGTTTCGAGGAGATCGGCGCGCGCGCCTCTGCAAGGATGATTCATCATACGCGCCGTTTCCATGGCCCCAAGGCGGATATCCTCGAGATGTTCACCTCGGGCGGCGCGGCGGTGGCGGTGGGCGACTATGACAACGACGGCTACGACGACCTCTTCGTCACCGATTCGGACGCCGGCCGCACCTGCCACCTGCTGCACAATAACGGCGACCTGACCTTCACCGACGTGACCGCCGAGGCGGGGGTGGGGAAGGGCAACGACGAGCACTCCATCGTCTCGGACGCGCTGTGGTTCGACTACGACAACGACGGCCGCCTGGACCTGCTGGTGGCCCGCTTCGGCACGCCGATCCTTTATCACAACGAGGGCAACGGCAAGTTCCGCGACGTCACCGCCCAGTCGGGGCTCAACAAGTTCGGCAACACCATCGCGGTCATCGCCTTCGACTACGACAACGACGGTTACCTCGACCTGCTGTTCGGCAACTATTTCAAGCCGGTGGACCTGTTCGCCCTGAAAGACCCGCACGTGCTGCCGAACAACCTCGACCAGGCGACCAACGGCGGCGGCGTGACGCTGTGGCACAACCAGGGCAACGGCACTTTCGTCGACGTCACCGAGAAGGCCGGCCTCGGCAAGCACACCGGCTGGACGCTGGACGTCGGCCATGCCGACTTCGACAATGACGGCTGGCAGGACATCTACCTGGCCGACGACTACGGGACCGACCGGCTGTTCCTGAACAACCGCGACGGCACCTTCCGCGACGTCACCGAGGAGGCCATCGGCATCGACACCAAGAAGGGGATGAACGTCGACGTCGCCGACTACGACCGTGACGGCTGGTTGGACATCTATGTCACTAACATCACGGATGAATACATGCAGGAATGCAATATGCTGTGGCACAACAACGGTGTCGACGCCGCCGGCAAGCTGACCTTCACCGACCTGTCGCGGGAGACAGGCACCTGCTCGACCCTGTGGGGCTGGGGGGCGAAGTTCGGCGACTTCGACAACGACGGCTGGGTGGACCTGTTCGCCGCCGACGGCCTGCGGTCCGCCGGCGACAAGAACTACATCCCGGTGCTGCTCGAGATGATCATCACGCCGAACGTCGACTTCGCCGACGTCAACAGCTGGCCGGCGATCGGCGACATGAGCTGGAGCGGCCACGAGAGGAAGAAGCTCTTCCGTAACCTCGGCGGTTCGGTCTTCAAGGAGATCGCTCACGAGGCGGGCGTCGACAACGACCTCGACGGCCGCGGCGTGGCGGTGGCAGATTTCGACAACGACGGCCTGCTCGACATCTACGAGACCAACGCCAACCAGCCGTCGCTGCTGTACCACAACGTCACCGCGGAGCACGGCCACTGGCTCGAGCTGAAGCTGGTGGGCACCCGCTCCAACCGCGACGCCATCGGCGCGCGGGTGACGGTGAAGGCGGGCGGCGCGCTGCTCATCCGCGAGGTCAACGGCGGCAACGGCTACGCGAGCCAGAGCTCGACGCGCGTCCACGTCGGCCTCGGCGCCGCGACGCACATCGACGAGCTGGAGGTGCGCTGGCCGAGCGGCCGGCGCGAGAAGGTGCCGCTGGCGTCAGTGCCGGTCGATCATATCTATTACCTCAAGGAGGGGGCGGGGGTGGTGACCGCGGCGGCCGCCGGCTTCGGAAAAGCCATCCTGCGAGGGGGGGCGAAGACGATCCTTCGAGGCGGTGCGCCGTGAGAGGTGATCCGCGCCGACCTCGCCTGCTCGGCCTGGCTCGGTGGCTCGGCCTGCCCGGCCTCGGTATGGCGCTGGTGCTCGCCGGGCTCGCCTTTGCGATGCTTGCAGCGCGGGCGATTCCTGCCGGGCAGGCAGGCTCGGCAGCTTCCCCGAGCGCCTCCGCCGAGGCGCTCTGGCAGCACCGTAACCTGGGCAAGGCGTTCTACGAGAACCCCACCACCCAGGCCCAGGCGGTCGACGAGCTGCGCCAGGCGCTGGCTCTCTCGGCCGGCGCGGTGCGCGACCGGCTGAACTACGGCCTGGCGCTGCTCAAGGCGGGGCGGACGGCGGAGGGAGTGGCGGAGCTCGAGCGGGTGCAGCGGCAGGACCCGGCGCTGCCCCACACCTGGTTCAACCTCGGCATCGCCGCCAAGCGGGCGTCCGAGTACGACAAGGCGCTGGCGCAGTTCCGGCACATGGTGGAGCTGGTGCCGGAGGAGCCGGTGTCCCACTACAACCTCGGCGTGCTCTACAAGCTCGTCGGGCGGCCGGAGGAATCGCTTGCCCAGTTCGAGGCCGCGGCCAGGCTCGCGCCGCGGCTGGCGGGACCGCACTTCCAGCTCTTCAACGCCTACAAGCAGCTGGGGCGCGCGGGCGAAGCGGCGCACGAGCTGGCGGTGTTCCAGGAGATCAAGAAGCGCACGGCCGGCGCGGCGGTGCCCGAGGATCTCGAGTGGAGCTTCTACTCGGAGCTCTACGATCCGCCGGCCGACAAGATGGCGGCGGGGGAGAGCGACGCGGCGGCGGCGGCGCCGGGGCCGCTGAGCTTCGAGACGCTCGAGCTGGCGCATGGTCTCGACCCGGCGACCGCCGGCCTGCTGGTGCTGGACGTGGCGGGCGACGGGAGACCGGCCTTGCTCGCCTGGTCGGCGGCGGGGATCGTCCTGTGGCGTCCTGGAACAGCCATGACGGATGGCAAGCTGGCGGGCACGGCAATACCGGTGCCGGGGTTGGAAGGCGTCCGAGGCGTGATCGACGTCGCGGCAGGGGACTTCAACAACGATGGCCTGCCCGACCTCTGCGTGCTGAGCGAGTCCGGGGCGCGGCTCTACGTCAACCGCGGCGGCGGGCGCTTCGAGGAGAGCCCGGCGCGGCTCCCCGCCGGGCGCTTCCGGCGGGCGGTGTGGCTCGACTACGACCACGACTACGACCTCGACCTGGTGCTGCTGGGCGACACCGCGGCGCTGGTGCGCAACGACGGCGCGGCGGGGTGGAGCGATCACACCGCCGACTTTCCTTTCGCGGCCGGCCGGGCGCTCGACGCGGTCGCTTTCGACCTGATCGCCGACTCGCAGGGCGTCGACCTGGCGGTGAGCTACCAGGATCACCCCGGCATCCTCTATCGCGACCAGCTGGGCGGCCACTACACCGCGGAGCCGCTGCCGGCGTTGCCGGCAGGCGCCCGCGCGCTCGCCGCCTACGACCTCGACGGCGACGGCTGGACCGACCTCGCGGCCAGGGTCCCCGGCGCCGCCGCCCGGAGCATGCTGCTGCTGTGGAACCATGGCGGCCGGCTGACGGCCACGGAACCTGCCGGTGCGACCTTTGCGGGGGGCGCAGCGCTCGCGGTCGCGGACTTCGGCAACCGCGCGGCTCCCGACCTGGTGGCCGGCAACGGGCTCTACCGGTGGCGGGCCGAGAGCGGAGCGCCGGCGGGGCGTTTCGTGGCCGCGCCGCCGCTGCGCCTGTTGCTCCCCCCGGCGAGGACAGGCGTGGCGGCGGCCGGAGCAGGCTCGGCAGCCGGTACGGACGCCGCGGCGGAGTTCGTCGCGGTGGCCGCCGCGGACTTCGACCGCGACGGCCGCGAGGATCTCGCGGTGGTGCGTGGCGACGGCTTGCTCGCGGTGCTGCACAACGTCTCGCCGGCAGGCCGCTGGCTCGAGGTGGCGCTGACTGGCGTGCGGAACCCTAGGCTCGCCGAATACGCGCGGGTCGAGGTCAAGGCGGGCGCGGTGTACCAGAAGAAGCTGTACCGCGGCACGCCCCTGCTGTTCGGCCTGCGCGGCCGGGTGGCCGCCGACACGGTGCGCATCACCTGGCCCAACGGCCTGATCCAGAACGAGACGCGCCAGCAGGCGGCGGTCAAGGCCGGCGAGATCCGCGCCTACAAGGAGGCGCAGCGCCTGTCGGGCTCCTGTCCGATGGTCTTCGCCTGGAACGGCCGGCGCTTCGAGTTCATCACCGACGTCCTCGGCGTGGCGCCGCTCGGCGCCAGCTCCGGCGACGGGAAGTTCTTCCCGGTGGACCACGACGAGTGGGTGTTCATCCCCGGCAGCGCGCTGGCCGCGACGGGAGGTGGCTTCTACGAGGTGCGCATGACCGAGGAGCTGCGCGAGGTGACCTATCTCGACCGCGTGCGGCTGCTGGCGCTCGACCATCCGGCGGCGGTCGAGGTGTTCACCAACGAGAAGTTCAAGAGCCCGCCGTTCCCCGAGTTCCGCCTCTTCGGCGTCGAGCGGCGGGTGCGGCCGCGGCGCGCGATGGACGGCCGTGGCCGCGACGTGCTGCCCGCCCTGCTGGCGCGCGATGGCGTGTACGCCGAGGGCTTCCGGCATACCCTGTCGGGGGTCGCCGAGACGCACACCCTCGAGCTCGACTTCGGTCCCGCCGCGGCGCGCGGTAACCGCGCGGTGCTGTACCTGAACGGCTGGGTGGACTGGGCCGACGGCAGCACCTTCCGCGCCGCCTCGCAGGAGAGCGCGGCGGGGTTGATGCTGCCGCGGCTCGAGGTGCGGGACGCCGCGGGGCGCTGGCAGACCGCGGTGGCCGACATGGGCATCCCGGCCGGCAAGCCGAAGACCATCGCCGTCGACCTGACCGGCAAGTTCCCCGGCGCCTCGCGAGAGGTGCGCATCGTCACCAATCTCTGCGTCTACTGGGACGAGATCTTCCTGGGCGAGGAGAGCGCGCCGCCGCGAACGCGGCTGACCGCGGTGCCCCTGGCAGCCGCCGAGCTCGCCTTCCGCGGCTTCTCGCGGCCGGTCATCGACCCGCAGCGGCGGCAGCCGGAGACCTTCGACTACCAGCAATGGATGGCGGTGTCGTCGTGGAACCCCACCCCCGGCCTCTACACCCGCTACGGCGACGTGCGGCCGCTGCTCGCGCGGGTGGACGACCAGCTGGCGATCGTCGGCTCCGGCGACGAGGTGCGGCTGCGTTTCGCGGGCGGGGGCCTGCCGCCTCTTCCGGCCGGCTGGCGGCGCGACTTCCTGCTCGACGTGGACGGCTGGGCGAAGGACGCCGATGCCAACACCGCCTACTCGCAGAGCGTCGAGCCGCTGCCATTCCATGCCATGTCGGCGTATCCTTATCCCGCCTCCGAGCGCTTCCCCGACGACGCGGAGCACCGGCGCTGGCGCGAGAACTACAACACGCGGCCCGCCTTGCAGATCCTGCGACTGCTGCGGCCGTTGGCGGCGGCAGGGGGAAGAGGGGCGACGGGCGCCGAGCTCCGGTAGTGGTTCAGCCTCCCCCGGCCTCGCTTTGGGCGAGGGGCTGAGGCTGCTGGGGCGGGGGACTTTGACCCCTCGCCCAAAGCGAGGCCGAGGGAGGCTGAACCACTCCCGGGGCTCGGCGGCGATGGTTGCAGGCACCGGTATTTGAGAGGGCTACGAAGATGAGAGATCACTGGAAGAACCTGGCTACGGCCGGTTGGCTGGTCTTGCTGGTCAACACCGCCTACATCGCGGCCTTTCCTTCGCCGACGCTGTTCTACATGGGCAACGTCGTGCTGCACCTCGCGCTCGGCCTGGCGCTGACCTTGGCGGTCGTGCGCCTCTGGCGGCGTGGTCGCCCGGCGGGTACCGCGGCGGCAGGAGGGGAGAGAGGTCCGGCCGCGGGATCGCCCGCGGGCAGGGCGGCGGTCTGGTTGCTGGTGATCGCGGCCGCGGCGGGGGTGGCGCTGGCGGTGGCCGGCAACACCACGCCGCACCGCTGGCTGCTGTGGACCCACATCGGCGTCTCGGCGCTGGCGGTGCTGGCGGGTCTCTGGTACCTGCAGCAGCAGGCGGCAGTGCGCGGCGGAGCCGGCGGAGCATGGCGGCGGCTGCTGCGGGCCAGCGTCGCGGTGGCGGCGGTGCTGCTGGTGGTGCCGGTCGCGATGACCGCCTGGCGGCGCGGGCACCCCGACCCGGCGATGCGCATTCACAACCCGACGATCGTGCCGGCGTCGATGAGCGACGAGGGAGGGGGCCCGAAGTCGCCGTTCTTCCCGTCCTCGGCCAAGACCAACGTCGGCGGCATCATCCCGGCCGACTTCTTCACCCAGTCGGACACCTGCGGCGAGTGCCACCGGGACATCTATCGCCAGTGGAAGAGCTCGGTGCACCACTTCGCCTCGTTCAACAACCAGTTCTACCGCAAGTCGGTCGAGTACATGCAGGACACGATCGGCACCCAGCCGAGCAAGTGGTGCGCCGGCTGCCACGACCACGCGGTGTTCTTCAACGGCAGGTTCGACCGCCCGATCAAGGAGCAGATCGACACCGTGGAGGCGCGCGCCGGGCTGGCCTGTACCTCCTGCCACGCCATCACCCACGTCGACAGCTCGATGGGCAACGGCGGCAACACGGTCGCCTATCCGCCGCTGCACGAGCTGGCGGCGAGCCGCAACCCGGTGCTGCGTCGGGTCAACCATTTCCTCACCTATCTCGATCCCGAGCCGCACCGCGAGACCTTCATGAAGCCCTTCATGCGCCTGGACAGCTCCGAGTTCTGCTCCGGCTGCCACAAGGTGCACCTCGACGTGCCGGTGAACCACTACCGCTGGTTCCGCGGCTTCAACGAGTACGACGCCTGGCAGGCGAGCGGCGTGTCGGGCCAGGGGGCGCGGGCCTTCTATTACCCGAAGGAATCGAAGACCTGCGGCGGCTGCCACATGCCGCTGGTGGACTCCGAGGACCCGGGCAACAAGCACGGCAAGGTGCACTCGCACCGCTTCCCGGGCGCCAACACCGCGATCCCCTTCGTCAACCACGACCAGGAGCAGCTCGACGTGGTCGAGAAGTTCCTGAAGTCGGGGTTCCTGACCGTCGACATCTTCGCCATCTCGCCGGAGGACGCGGCAGGGCCGGGAGCGCAGATGATCCGGCGCGCGGAGGACCGGGAGGCCGGGCCGCAGCTGGCGTCGACGTTCGCGGTGGGCGACGAGGCCCAGGTGAGCGGGCCGGCGGTGCTGCGCGAGGTCGGACGGCTGGCGGCGCCGCTCGACGTCGTGGCCAAGGGTGGGTTCGCGGCGCGTCCGGGCTCGACGGTGCGTGTCGACGTGGTGGCGCGCACCCGCACGGTCGGCCACTTCTTCCCGGGCGGCACGGTGGACGCCTTCGACGTCTGGCTGGAGCTGGTGGGACGGGATGCCACCGGCAAGATCGTCTACTGGAGCGGCGCGGTCGAGGACGGCGGCAAGGGACCGGTCGAGCCGGGGGCGCATTTCTACCGCTCCTACCAGCTCGACGGCGCCGGCAACTTTGTCAACAAGCGCAACGCCTGGCAGTCGCGGAGCGTCCTCTACGTGCGGCTGATCCCGCCCGGCGCCGCCGACGTCGCGCACTACCGGGTCCACGTCCCGGCGGACGCGAAGGGACCGATCACCTTCGAAGCGCGGATGAACTACCGCAAGTTCTCGCACTACTACACGCAGTTCTCCTACGCCGGCAAGCCGAAGCCGGGCCAGGCGGCGGGGCTGGTCGACGAGAACCACAACAGCCAGGAGTACAGCTTCGCGCGCGCCAACATCCCGGCCAACGTCTCGGGCGAGATCCGCGGCGAGATCCCGGACCTGCCGATCGTCGCCGTGGCGAAGGCGAAGGCGGTGCTGCCGCTCGCGACCGGGGCCCAGGAGAAGGGCGCACCGGAGTGGAAACCGGTGGTGCGCAAGGACGACCGCGAGCGCTGGAACGACTGGGGCATCGGGCTGCTGCTGCAGGGCGACCTGAAGGGCGCCGAGTACGCCTTCCGGCGCGTCACCGAGGCCGAGCCGGGATATGCCGACGGCTGGGTGAACGTCGCGCGGGCGCTGGTCGCCGAGGGCGAGATCGCCGCCGCCAGGCCTTTCCTTGCCAAGGCGCTGGCGATCAAGCCCAAGCTGGCGCGCGCGCTGTTCTTCCGGGCCACGATCGAGAAGGAGGACGGCGACTACGACGCGGCGCTGGCGTCGCTCGCGGCGGTCGAAGCGCAGTTCCCGCGCGACCGAGTGGTGCTGAACCAGGAGGCGCGGGTGCTGTTCCTGGAGCGTCGCTATGCCGACGCGCTGAAGGTGCTCGACCGGGTGTGCATGGTCGATCCCGAGGACGTGCAGATGCATTACACGGCAATGCTCTGCCATCGCGCCCTGGGCCACACGCAGCAGGCGGCGCGCGAGGCGGCGCTGTTCCGCCGCTTCAAGGCCGACGAGTCGGCGCAGGCGATCACCGCCAGGCAGCGGCGCCAGAGCCCCGAGGACAACAACGAGCGCCAGCCCATCCACGAGCACGACAGCGTCCGGCTGCCCTTCGGCGGCGCCGCGCCCCCGGCCGCGTCGGCGCCGGCCGGCGAAACCGCCGCCGGAGCGGCGGGAGGGCTATGACCATGAGCGCGCGGGAGGCGAGGAGCGTCGCACGGCAGCGGCGCCGGGCGGTGCGGGCGCTGGCCCTCCTGGGGTCGCTGGCGGCTGTGGTCGCGCTCTCCGGGTGGACGGGGCGGACGGCGCTCGGAACGGCCGCGCATGTGGCCGCCGCCGCCGGCGGCATCCACTTCACCGACGTGACCGGCAAGGCGGGGATCCATTTCACCCACAACAGCGGGCGGGCCGGCAAGAAGTACCTGCCCGAGACCCTCGGTCCGGGTTGCGCGTTCTTCGACGCCGACGGCGACGGCTGGGCGGACATCCTGATCGTCAACGGCCGCGATTGGACGCCCGGCAAGCGCCGGTCGCTGCCGGCCCTGTACCTGAACAACCACGACGGCACCTTCCGCGACGCCACCGCCGGCAGCGGCCTCGACGTCGAGATGTACGCCCTGGGGGTCGCGGTCGGAGACTATGACAACGACGGGCGCGACGACGTCTACGTCACGGCCCTCGACGGCGACCACCTGTTCCACAACGAGGGCGGCGGCCGCTTCCGCGACGTGACGCGGGAAGCGGGCATCCACAACCAGGGCTTCGGCACCAGCGCGGCCTGGCTGGACTACGATCGCGACGGCAAGCTCGACCTGTTCGTCGCCAACTACGTGCAGTGGAGCCCGGACAAGGACCTCTGGTGCTCGCTCGACGGCGTGGCCAAGTCTTACTGCACGCCGGAGTCGTACAAGGGCACGTCGTCGAAGCTCTACCACAACCTCGGCAACGGCAAGTTCGAGGACGTCAGCCACCGGGCGGGCATCGACGACCCGACCAGCAAGTCGCTCGGGGTCGCGGTGCTCGACTACGACAACGACGGCTGGCCGGACCTCTTCGTGGCCAACGACACCCAGCCCAACAAGCTCTACCGCAACAAGCACGACGGCACCTTCGCCGAAGAGGGGCTCGAGGCCGGGGTGGCGTTCGGCGAGGACGGCGTGGCGCGCGGCGCGATGGGGGTCGACGCCGCCGACTACGACCGCTCGGGCCGGGCGCACCTGCTGGTCGGCAATTTCGCCAACCAGATGCTGGGGCTCTACCACAACGAGGGCAACGGCATCTTCGTCGACCGCGCGCCGGCGTCGGCGGTGGGGCGGGCGAGCCTGCTGACGCTGACGTTCGGCGTGTTCTTCTTCGATTACGACCTCGACGGCAAGCTCGACATCCTGGCCGCCAACGGCCACATCGAGGAGGAGATCGGGCGGGTGCAGCCGAAGGTGCAGTATCGCGAGCCGCCTCTGCTGTTCCGCAACCTGGGCGGCGGCCGCTTCGAGCCGGTGGGCGGCGCGATGGGAGCGGACTTCAACCGGCCGATCGTGGCGCGGGGCGCGGCCTATGCCGACTTCGACCACGACGGCGACCTCGACGTGCTGATCACCACCAATCACGGGCCGGCTTACCTGTTCCGCAACGACGGCGGCAATCGCAATCACTGGCTGCGCGTGCGCACCGTCGGCACGCGCTCGAACCGCGACGGCATCGGCGCCGTGGTGCGCGTCGCCAGCGCGGGGGGGCCGCAATGGAGCATGGTGCGCAGCGGCTCGTCCTACTGCTCGCAGAGCGAGCTGATCCAGACCTTCGGCCTCGGGCCGGACGTGGAGGCGACCGACCTCGAGATCGACTGGCCGAGCGGCGCCAAGCAGAAGCTGGGGCGGGTGGCGGCGAACCAGACGGTGACGGTGGTGGAGGGCAAGGGGATCGTGGCGCACGAAGGGCCGGCGCGATGAGCGGCGGCAGCGCCGATGGCGACACCGACCGTAGCGCCGACCTCACTGACCGCGCCGACCGCAATAAAGAGATCGCGCGGCGCTTCCGCGAGGACCTGTGGAACAGCGGCGACCTGACGATCGCCGACGAGATCGTCGCCGCCGAATGCCTGTTCCATGCGCGGGTGCCGTTCGCCACCGACTTCGTGCGCGGCCCCGACGCCATGCGCCAGCTGGTGCTCTTCTACCACCTGGCATTCAGCGACATCCGCATGACCGTCGACGAGGTGATCGCCGAAGGCGACACGGTCGCCGCGCGCTGGACCGGCAAGGGGCGCCACAGCGGCGAGCTCCTGGGACTGCCGGCAGCGCGCGGCGAGACCGTGACCAACGGCATCGACTTCCTGCGCTTCGACCACGCCCAGATCGTCGAAGGCTGGGTGGTCTGGGACATCCTGAGCCTCATCGAGCAGCTGCTGCCCCCCGACTCCGACGCCGGCGCCCAGGCCGCCGCGAGCGGCCCCCTGGGCGAGTTCCTGCCGCTGCTCAAGCGGCTGCGCTGAGCGGCGGGCCCGCGCGGCGCAGGCATTTCCCGAGCGCTCCCCGCGCTCCCCGCACTCCGTGCGCTCCCCCATAGGCCGGTCTTTCGCCCTATAATGGAATGATCAAGAGGCGATTCCGGCCGGCTCTGAGACATGGACGCCGACGACTGTGCTGGTCTGCTGCGAGAAGCCCTCGGCGGCGATCAGGCTGCCCTGACGCGCCTGGTGGCACTGCTGACCCCTGTCATCCAGGCTCGCGTGGCACGCACTCTGCTGGCGCGCCGCTCGTATCTCGGCAGCGACCGCAACGTCCGCCAGGAAGTGGAAGACCTGACCCAGGAGATCTTCCTCTCCCTTTTCGTCAGAGGCGGCCAGGTGCTGCGCAGCTGGGAGGCCGGCCGGGGCCTCTCCTTGCAGAACTTCGTCGGGCTGGTGAGCGAACGGCAGGTGGTGTCGTTTCTCCGCAGCGGCAGACGGAATCCCTGGAGAGAGGAGCCTTCCCCGGCCGAGGATTGCGACGTCCCGGCCGTGGAATGCGGACCGGAGGAGGTCACGGCGAGCCGCGAGCAGCTGCGCCTTCTGCTGGAGGGGCTGCGCGAGAGGCTGAGCCCGCTCGGTCGCCACCTCTTCGAGCTCCTCTTCATCCAGGAGCTGTCGCTGACCGAGACCATGGCGAGCAGCGGCCTGTCCGCCGACGCCGTCTACGCCTGGCGGAGCCGTCTGCGCCGCCTGGCCCGGGACCTTCTGGCCGAGCTGTCAGGAAAAGCGGAGTCCCCGCGAAAGACCAGGAGGGACGGAGGACGATGAGCGAAGACCCACTATTGCGCGAGCTCGGGCGCCTGGCCAAGGAGGAGAACGAGGCCGAGGAGGCCCGCCGCGACGAGCGCTGGGATCGCCTGGCAGCCGGGACGCTCAGCGCGGGAGAAGACGCAGCGCTGCGTGCCCTCGCCGCGACGTCTCTCGCAGTCCGCGAGGCGTACGAAGCCTTCCGGCCGCTCGGCGCCGACTTTCAGGCCCGCGTGGTGGATGTGCTCGAGAGCGAGCTCCGGCGTGGCGAGCCCGAGGTCGAGCCCCGGGAGCCGCGCTCCCGCCTGCTGCGGTTCCGTCCCCGAACCTGGTGGTTCGCGGGCTCGCTGGCGGCCGCGGCCGTGGCAGCCTCGGGGCTGTTGCTCGTCGTGCGCGGCCCCGCCACGATGCCGCCGCTGCCGCTCTACAGCGCCGAGCTGAGCGGCCGCATCCAGACTCTTCGTGGTGGGCCGGGCCCCGCGACCGGGCCGCAGCCGTTCGCCCCCGGCTCGAGGTTGTCGCTCGTCGTACAACCGGAGCGCGCCGTCGCGGGTGAGGTGGAAGCGCGGGCTCTGCTGGGTCGTGGCGCGGAGATCGTCCCCTGGCAGCCGGCGCCGCGGCTCGACATCTCGGCTCAAGGCGCGGTGCGGCTCGAAGGCACGATCGGAGAGGACATCCGGCTCCCGCCCGGTCCGGAGCGGGTGTGGATCGTCGTCGGCCGGCGGGGCAAGATCCCTCCTGACAGCGAGCTGGTGACCGCGCTGCGCGACGGCCGGACGAGCAACCGCCATTGGCAGGCGGTGTCCGCCGACCTGATCGTCGCGGACCGGCCTCCGCCATGAACCGCCGAGGAGACCGGGACAGTGTCTGCCGCGCCTTCCAGCTGGCGCTTGCCGGGCTGCTTGTCTCGTGCCGCGCGCCGGGACCTTCCGCGCGCTCGACTTCTCCCTCTCCGCCTTTGGAGGTGGAGTATGCGGGTTGCGAGGCCGTGCTCGTGCCGGGCCCGGTCTGCGTCCTGAGCCCGAGCCGCGAGCTCCGGCTCTGGGCGGGCGCACCGCCGGAGGCGGGGATCGAGATCCAGGCCGGGGGGAGGAGGATTGACGCCGCCGGCGAGCCTGTCCGGGGAGGGCAGCGGTTCACGCTGACTCTTCCCGCCACGGCGACGAGCGTGGCCGTGCTCGTCGAGGCGGCGAAGGGGCGAGCGTCGTGGTCCCTTTCCGTCGCGCAGCCGGCGGGCAAGCAGTCCCGGGGGCCGCCGGCCCAGCCGCCCCGCCAACCGGCCTCCCGCGACCTGCTGCGCGAGGGCAAGGACAAATCGATCCTGGTGAACGCCGACCTTCAGGCGCGCCGCCTCGCGGCGGTCCGAGCGACGCTGGACGGCCTCCACCTCCCCTCCCGGGCGCCCGCGGAGTCCAGCTATCTGGCGAGTTACAGCCGCGCCGCGCTCGCCGAACGGGAAGGCGACTACCGCACGGCACTGGCCGAGATCCAGAAGGCCGTGAAGACCGCGGAGCAAGTGGACCTGATCCGCTTCCGATGGCTGGCCGAAGAGGAGCTGGCCCTGCTCCTGCGCGAGGTGGGGCGCTCTCGCGAGGCGGTCCAGCTCTTCGAGCGTTTGCGCCGGACGCCAGGAGCCGGGAATTCGTGCGAACAGGCCGAGCTCCTCAACAACCAGGCCTGGTCCGCACTGCTGGCGCGCGAGGCCGGCGAAGCCATCGCCGACCCGACCCGGCTCCTCGCCGACGCTCTCAAGACGTACTCGACCTGCAAGCGGGTCACCTCCGAGAGGTTGGCGAACGTCCTGCTCAACCTGGCGCTGGCTCAGCTGCAGGCGGGACGTCTCGCGCAGGCGCAGGATTCCCTGGCCCAGGCGCACCAGGTCGACCCTCATCCGCCCCTCTACCAAACGCTCTGGGGGCTCGATCTCGATGCTCGGCTGGCCCTGCGCGGGGGACGGCCCGCGGCGGCGCTCTCGCTGTTCGACCGTCTCGAGAAGCTCGCCATGGCGGCGGGCTCTCCCGAAGGCAAGCTGCGGGCTGCTTTCGGGAAGGCGCAGTCTCAGCAGTCCCTCGGGGAGCAGGCCGCGGCCCTGGCGACTCTTCGCCAGGCCGAGGCTATGCTCGACGAGCAGAGCCTCCAGATCCCTGTCCACGAGGGACGAGAGCTCTTCATGGCCACGCGCCAAGCGATCGTGAGTCTGCACGTCGAGCTCCTCCTCGACCAGGGCCACGACGCGCTGGCCCTGGACGCCGCGCGTCATGCGCGGTCGCGGCTGCTGCGCCAGGTCGAGCACGGCGACCGCCTGGCGAGCCTCACGCCGGATCGGCGGGCACGGTGGGAGGGCCTCCTGGCGGCTTACCAGCGGGGGCGCGCGTCCCTGGAAGAGCGCGCGAGGGAGGACTGGAAGCTGCCGCGCGACCAGCTCCGCCAGGAGCAGGCGGCGAAAAGGGCGGAGACGGAGGACGTCAAGAAGCTCTTGGACCAGGCCCTCCTGGTCCTCGGCGCCTCCGGAGATCCGCCTGAAGGGGGACCGCCGGCACCGCGACCCGGAGAGCTGATCCTCTCCTATCATCCGCTGCCTCACGGCTGGGTCGGATTCGGAGCGGACGGCAAGCGGGTCACGGCGCACCGCTTCGAGCTGCCGCCGGAGGCGCTGTCCCGGCCCGAGGAGCTCGCCCGGCTGCTGCTGCTCCCGTTCCGAGCCTCGATCCGGCAGGCCAGGCGGCTGCGCATCCTGGCCAGCGGGCCTCTCCAGGGCATCGACTTCCATGCCCTGCCGTTCGACGGCGACGTGGTCCTGGCAGGCCGTCCCGTGGTCTACGGGCTGGATCTCCCCGTCTCGGCGGCGCCGGCGCGGACCCCTGGCGGGCACGCCCTCGTCGTGGCGGATCCGCGGAGCGACCTGCCGGGCGCGCTCGTCGAAGCGCGGGCGGTCGTCGAGGCGCTGGCCTCCGGGTCGCGGCCCTGGATCGCCGAGGAGGTGGAGAGCGGCAAGGCTTCGGCCGCGGCGGTGCGGGGCCGGCTGGCCGGCGCCGACCTCCTGCATTACGCCGGCCATGGCACCTTCTCCGGGGTCGGCGGGTGGGAGAGCGGCCTGCTGCTCGCCGGCGAGACGGAATTGACCCTCGGCGACTTCCTGGCGCTCGCACGGGTGCCGGCCTGGGTCGTCCTCTCCGGATGCGACACCGGCCGGTCGTCCGCCGAGATCCCCGTCGAGGGCCTCGGCCTCGCCCACGCGTTCCTGCTCGCCGGCTCGCAGGCAGTCGTCGCCTCCACCCGGCCGGCCGCCGACCGCACCCTGCCCCCATTCTTCGCCGATCTCTATCGGCAGTGGGACCGCGAGCCCGACCTCGCCGTGGCGCTCCAGCGCGCCCAGCTCTCCTGGCGGCGGCGGAACCCTGGGGCGGACTGGGCGAGCTTCCGCCTCTTCGAGCCCTGAAGGTCTTCGGGCAGGCCGCTGCCGGCACCTGCTGTCAGAAACCACGCCGCTGCGGCGAAGCACCTCGACGACGCCTGGAACGCCCGCCCGCTCCCGAGGCGAGCATCAAGGACAGAACTCTAAGGAGACGCAGCCATGAACAAGAACCTCGCGTTCTGGATCACTGCCTGGCCTGCGATCGCGATGAGCGCCTGTGCAACGTTGCAACCGCCCCGGCCGCCGCGCCTGGAGACCGCGAAGGCGTGCGCCGACTGGCGCTGGATCGGGATCAGCCGGCCCGGGGTCCCCTGCCCGGACATCCCGGGCTGGACCATGCGGCCACTGTTTCCCCAGGTGGGCCCTGCCGCGCCAAGGTCGGAGGAGTCCTGCGCGGCGAGAGAACCCGAGCAGGGAGACCTCCGTGCGGCGAAGGAGTCCGAGAAGGTGCCGGGCCCCGACGTGATCCGGGAGCTCAGCCGCTTCTGCGTCTACGAAGCCGCGGACAGGTGGCCGGGGCGGCCGCTGGCCCCGCCGGCCAGGAGCGCCGAGCTGGTGCGGCTCGATCAGGATTGCGCCGCCCTGGCGACGTCCGGCACCGCGGACCCGGGCGCGAAGAGAGAGGAGTCCTCCTACCACGACTTCATGGCGGAGTCCGGCCTGCCGGCGCAACCCTTCAAGATCGTCAACCCCCATGGCGTGCGCCTGGCGTTCCTGGACACCCAACCGACCTCGGAAGAGCTTCCCAAGTGGCAGGGCAGATCGCCGCACGGGTTCGCCCTCGCCTATATTGGCCGGAGACTGGTCTGCGAAGGAGAGCAAGGAGAGAGCTGCGCCGCCCGGATCACCACCCGGCTCGCGCTGCCGATCATCGACTTCAATCCGAAGAGCCTGAAGCTCACCCGGCGAGACCTGCGCCGGGGCGGCTACCTCGGCATGCAGAGCGACCTCGCCGAGGCCATCCGGAGTGAGGTGGACGCCTGGTGGACAGAGCGGCGGCTGGGCGGCTCCGAGCGGCACCTGGTGCTCAACCTGTCGCTGGCCTGGGACGGTAGGCTGTTCGGCGGCCTCGGCGAAGACCAGATCGCCGAGATCCAGGCGGGCACGCAGGCGGTCTATCGTGTCCTGCAATACGCGGCCGGCTTCGACGCCTTGGTGCTGGCGGCGGCGGGCAATGCGCAAGTCGAGCCCTGCGTCAGCTACGGGCCTCTCTTGCCGGCTGCCTGGGAGGCCGGAAGCGTGCGGGAGGAGATCTGCCGCGAGCACGGCCGGCCGCTGCTCTACGCCGTCGGGGGACTGCAAGCCGGCGACTCCGCGCTGGGCAACGCCCGTCCCGGCGGGATGCCGCGACGGGCCGCCTACGCCGAGAACGCCGTGGTGCGATGCCCCCTCCCCTCGGGGTACACGGCCACGCTCACCGGCACCTCTGTGGGCACGGCCGTGGTCTCGTCGATCGCCGCCGTCGTGTGGTCGGCTTTTCCCGAGAAGAGCGCCGCCGAGGTCATGGAGATCCTCGACCGGAGCGGGGAGCAGCTGTCCATGCCGGCGGATTTCTGGTTCGGCGCGAGCGCCAACCCCGCGGCGCCCCGTCCCCATGTCCACAAGCTCTCGCTCTGCGCAGCGCTCGAGCAGGCCTGTGCTCAGGCAGGACCTGATTGCCGGCTCCGGCTCCAGCTCCGGTGCGACCCCATGCCGCAGCGCGCGTCATCTGCCGTGCCGCGACCTGCCGATCCCAGCGCCTGGCCGCGAGAATCCTGCCAGCCTTGGCTCTATCCCCAGCCGGAGTCACTTCCCTGCCCGGGCTGCCCGCCTTGAGCCGCGCCGCCCGGCTGGGGCCCGCATCGTAAGCGACTCTCTCCTTGCCCGGGTGGCGACACCCGGGCAGCAGCGTCCGCCCCTACGGCAAGGTCTCGAACCAGTTCACGAAGCGCTCTTCCTGCGCAGGCGGGCCGGCCAGCTCCGAGCTCGCGGCCTTTGTCAGAAACCAGCGACCGGAGACGAAAGCCATCGGGATGAGGCACCGCATCCGGTCCCAGCGAAGACGCCGTTGCCGGCTGGAAGGCTCCTGCCGGCAGGCCGCGGAGAGCAGCCATGAGCCAGATACGAAGCTCGTTCGAACGATCGGCGAACATCTTCATCAACTACCGCCGCGAAGACAGCGCGGGCCACACGGGGCGGCTGTTCGACCGCTTGAGCGCCCGCTTGCCGGGCCGCGTGTTCATGGACATCGACACCCTCGAACCGGGCGTGGACTTCGCCGAGGTCATCGAGAAGGCGGTGGGGTCCTGCCAGGTGTTGATCGTGGTGATCGGCAACGACTGGCTGCGGGTCAAGGACGCGGCTGGACATCGGCGCCTGGACGATGAGGCGGACTATGTCCGGCTGGAGCTCGCCACGGCGCTCCAGCGGTCGATCCGGGTCATCCCGGTGCTGGTGCAGGGCGCACCGATGCCGCGCGCGGAGGAGCTGCCGGCGGACATCGCCAGGCTGGCGCGGCGCAACGCGATCGAGCTCAGCGACGCCCGCTGGGCCTACGACGTGGATCGCCTGAGCCACACGATCGAGGAGGTCCTGCGAGGGCTCGATCTCCACGCGTCGGCGGCGGCAGCGGCAGCGGCACCGGCAGCGGCGCAAAGCCACGAGGTGGCACCTGCCGCGACATCCGCACCAGCCGCGACGACCGCACCAGCCGCGACGTCCGCAATAGCCGCGATCGCGGCGAGGCCGAGAACCTGGATGGCAGTCCTCGCGGCGGTCGTGGTCTGTGGGCTCGCGCCGGCCGGGTGGGTCGTGAAGCAGCACGTCGCCCACGGCGTCGTCGTGCCGGTGTCGGTGTCGGTGTCCGCCGCTCCGGCTCCGGCTCGGCGGCCTCCCGCCACGGTGGCACCCGCCGGTCCGGCTGCTGCGGCTCCGACGGTCGCTGCCGCGCCTCCTGCCGCTCGGGCTGCTGCCGCTCGGGCTGCCACGGCCAAGGCTCCGGCCGCGAGCGCCGCGGCCCTCGCTCCGCCAGCGCCGGCTCCTGCGACTCCCGCTCCTGTCGCTCCGGCTGCCGCGGCTCCGGCTTCTGCCCCTCGGGCTGTTGCGGCTCAGGTCTCGGTCGCTCAGGCTCCCACCGCGAAGGCCCCGGCCCCCACTCGCGCCGCGCGGCCGCCGGCCGCTCCCATTCCTGCCAAGCCGGCACCTCCCCTTCCCATTCCTGTCGCGCCGACGCCTGCCGATCCTGTTCCTGTCGATCCGCCCGCCGCCGCTCCGGCTTCTGCCCCGCTGCTGACCACCGGCCGGGGCGACCGCGCCCGCCCTGGTGCAGGGGCCGCCGCGGCGGCCCCCGATGCCGCGATGGCGGCGCCGGGCGGCCATGCCAAGTCGGCCAAGGCTTACCAAAGGCTCGGCGAGAAATACATGCAAGAGGAGCGCTACGACGAAGCCATCACCGCCTTGACCAGTGCGATCGACCTGCTCCGCAATGCCCCGGGCGGAGACCCGCTCGACGCTCTCTATGAGCGTTCCCTCGCCTACAACAGGAGCAAACGCGCGGCCGAGGCCATCGCCGACCTCGAGAGCCTGGTGAAGGCGCGCGACGATCTCCGTTACCGGGAGGAGCTGGCGATTGCCTATGCCCATGTGGGCAAGAGCGAGGCCGCCATCGGGCAGTACGCGTCGCTGCTGCAGTCACAGCCCGACAATGCCTGGTTCAATTTCAAGATCGGTCTCCTTTACCTCAAAGTAAGGGACTATCGCAAGGCGGCGCAGGTATTCGACAAAGCGCTTGCCAACCGCAAGCAACTCACGGGGACCACCCTTGCCGACACCTACGACAGTCTTGGAAATGCCTACTTCCACCTGTGCTGGCGTGAGGAGGCGGTCGCAGCCTTCAAGAAGGCCGCAGAGCTGAATCCCGAGTATGCGCCGTACGTCGGCAACGCCGAGCGCCTCACCTGTCAACGGCAGTGAGCAGGCGGCGGCGGGCGAGGTGGTAGCGGACTCGCGCGCCGTGGTAGCAGCGGTAGGCGAGGACCTCGGCGGCGCGCCAGGCCTGGCGGGGGGTGCCGAGCCAGCGGACCTCTCGCTTGCGGGCCTGCTCGAGGGCCTGGTCGAGGTCGGCGTAGAACTGCTCGTCGTGGCGGAAGTACATGTTCTTGAGGAAGCAGGCGTTCGGCTCGACGCACTGGCGGGTGAGGGTCTGGAAGCGGTTCTTCCGCCAGAACATGCGGCCGCCCCGCAGCAGCACCTCGCGCATCTCGGTGCGCAGCCGGGTGAAGCCCTTGCCCTGCCACTGTTCCTTGAAGGTGGGGCTCTGGACGGCGTTGCCGAGCGGCTGGTAGCCGGGATTCATCAGCAGGCAGCAGGGATAGAGATCGCCGTTGCCGCGGATGGTCGCCGAGTACCAGCCGAAGAAGCAGGCGCCGTTCTTCTCCTTGTAGCTGGCGGCGATGGCCGGCGCGGGCCCGGCGGTGGCCAGGCGGGAGCGGACCCGGTCGAGCTCCTGGTTCCAGGCCGGGAAGGGCCCGAAGAGCGAGAGCAGCTTGGCGTCGCGGTCGGCCGTCAGCACCTGCTCGAAGTAGGGCATGACCAGCACGCTGTCGTCCGGGGCGAGCAGGATGTCGTGGTCGATGCGCTCGAGCGGGATGTCCTGCACCGGGCTCATGGTGATGCGGTCGGCGCCGAGGCTCCGGCCGAGCTCGTACATCTCGGGGATGCGGCGGTAGTTCTCGCGGTCGATCAGGAACTGGACGGTGACCACGGGCAGCGGCCGCCGGCCGCGCTGCTCGACGAAGCGGCGGACGTTGGCCAGCACCTTGTCGAAGATTGCCGGCCGCACCTGCATCATGCGGTGATAGTCGGCGGCGTCGACCGCGTTGAGCGAGACGATCAGCTCGCGGCAGCCGTTCTCGATCAGGCGGTCCGCGATGCCCGGGTCGAGGAGCGCGGCGTTGGTGTTGACGTTGTCGACGTTGACCCCGAGCTCGGTGAGGCGCGCCACGACCTTGGCGACGTCGCGGTGGGCGAGCGGGTCGCCGCCCCCCGACAGGCGCACGGAGCGCAGCCCGCTCGCCACCAGCTCGTCGAGGAGTGAGAAGATCTTGGCGAGCGGCAGCTGCTGGGTCGTGCGGACGTCCTGCTGGTTGCAGAAGTAGCAGGCCACGTTGCAGCGGTCGGTGAGATCGATCTCGGCGTGGGTGGGCCCGGCCGTCGCGTCACCGGCCGCGATCGCCGCGATGATCTCGCGCTTGCGTTCCTGCTCGACCAGCGACCATCCGTAATTCGCACCCATCGGCTGTGGTCTGCTGATTGTCGATTCTTCCCTGCGGTCGGCCTCTGGCATTTGCATTGTACCCCACTCTAAGGGAGGTGCCTTGGTGTAGATGCTTGCAGGATGGTGTACGCTCCTGGGAGGAACGGATCTTGCTCCAGTATGGGGTGAACGGCGCGGCGCGGGAGGTGCCGGTGGCGAGAGCGGGGTGTCGCGTGAGGGCCGCCGGCGCCGGCGCCGCATTGGAGGATCCCATGTGGAAACGAGGCTTGATGCTTTCCGCCCTGCTCGCGGCGCTGCTGTTGCTGCCGGCGAGCGCGGCGTCGCAGACCAGTTCGAGCACGACCTGTCGGATGAGCTACAACCTCCGGGGTTGGTCCCTGGGCCTCAAGTCGGCCACCGGCGCGGCCAGCATCAGCTGCGACAACGGTCAGACCGCCGACGTCAGGATCCGGGTCAAGGGCGCCGGTCTCTCCGCCGGCAAGTACGAGATACGAGACGGTAGCGGCAAATTCTCGCCGGTGAGCGACATCCGCGAGCTGTTCGGCAGCTACGCCGCCGCCGACGTCGGAGCGGGCGTGGTGAAGGAGGGCGAAGCCCTGGCGATGACCAAGGGCGACGTCCATCTTGCCCTGGCCGGCAAGGGCGCCGGCTTCGACCTCGGAGCCGCGGTCGAGAAGTTCACCCTGACGCCGCTCAGGTAAGCAGGGAGCCGCTTGCCGGCAGGCCTCGAGCACCCACCCGGAAGGGGACGGGACGCGAGGCTGACCCCCGGCACGCGCGAGAGCGAGGCGAGCCATGTCGGGGCCTCCCGGGCCCGGGCGCGGCTCGCCTCGTCGTTTTCGCCTGCGGAGACGGTCGCGCCGCGGGTGCCGGGAGGATATGATGGAGAGATGTTGGTCTGCGCCTCATGACCGATTCTCTCCACGCCGTCACTGCGCACGAGCTGGCTCTCTTCTCCGAGCGCATCGCCCGCAGCCTGGCGGAACGCCCGTTCGAGCTCGAAGCGGAGGAGCACCGCGAGAGGGTCGCCGCCATGCTGCGGGAGGTCGGCGGCGCGACCTTCTACCAGCTGCTGTCGTTGGGGCCGACCGCGTCGCCGGAGAAGGTCCACGAGGGTTACGAGCGGGTGGCCCGCCTGGTCCATCCATCGCACGCACCGTCGCTGGGGCTGGAAGGGCGGGAGGGAGTGCTCGAGGTGCTGTTCGAGCGCGCCACTGCCGCCTACGTCACCCTGAGCCACCCCGGCAAGCGGCGCGACTACGACCGCGAGATCGGTCCGGCCGGGTGGCCGGAGACCGCCACCGGCAAGAGCCGGGCCGAGGAGAACCGCGATCGTGCCCGCGCCTACTTCAACCGCGCCACCGCCTTCGCCGCCAAGGACGACTTCCACTTCGCCATCGAGCTGCTGCGCGAGGCGGTGCGGATCGACCCCCAGGCGAAGTACTTCGTGCTGCTCGGCGACCTGCAGACGCGCAACCAGCACTGGCTGCGGCACGCCGTGGAGAGCTACGGCCGGGCGCTCGAGATCGGCGGTCCCGATCCGCAGGTCGAAGAGGCGATCGTTCGTGTCCGCCAGCGCATGACGGACATTGCCGCGGGTCTCGTGCCGCAGGAAGACGGGCGCGCCGCGGGGACCCCGGCGGGCGCCGCCGGGAATGGCGCCAGGCCCGGCCAGGCCGCGGCGGCTGACGACGCCACGCGGCGGCCGCAGAGCTCTCTCCACCCGCTGAGCCGAACCGGGGTCATGCGCTACGAGATCGAGGCCGATGGCACCCCCGCGCCATCCCCCGATGACCTGCCTCCGGACGAGCGATAGCGCAGATACTCCCAGTTCTCTGCTGCCTACGGAGCGGACCGACGTCGCGGTTCCCGAACCTGCGCCCTCCGGCGCGCCGGACGCGGTACAATGGTCCTGCCGGAGAGGTCCATGCGGTCGCCGCGCCGGCTTCGGCCGGCGGGGAGGAAAGTCCGAGCTCCGACGGGCAGCATGCTCGCTAACGGCGAGGCGTGGTGACGCGACGGAAAGTGCAACAGAGAGCAGACCGCCCGGCCTTCGGGTCGGGTAAGGGTGAAACGGTGCGGTAAGAGCGCACCGCTCCGCCGGCGACGGCGGAGGCACGGCAAACCCCATGCGGAGCAAGACCAAATAGGGGAGCGGAACGCGGGCCGCCCGTCCCGCCCTCGTTCGGCCTGGCCGGACGGGGCCGCTTCCGGGTAGGTTGCTCGAGGCCGGCGGTAACGCCGGTCCTAGAGGAATGACCGCTGGCCGGCGCCTCGGCGCCGGCGAGACAGAACTCGGCTTACGGACCTCTCCGGCACCTTGTTTCCTACCATCTCCCAGCCAGCGGCGCGCCTGCCGCCGCCCGCCGGTCCGGGCGACCGCGTCGGCGTGGCGGCCCTCTCGGGGCCGGTCGACCCGGAGCGGCTGGAACGCGGGCTGGCGGCGCTGCGCGGCCTCGGCTTCGAGCCGGTGCTGGCCGACAACGCGGCCTCGCGGGAGGGGCTGTTCGCGGGCGGCGACGCCGCCCGCCTCGCCGCCTTCCACCGCCTGGCCGACGATGAGGACCTGCCGGCCATCCTGTTCACCCGCGGCGGCCACGGCGTGCTGCGCGTGCTGCCCGGGATCGACTGGGAGCTGTTGCGCCGGCGTCCGCGCGCCTACCTGGGCTACTCCGACCTGACGCCCTTCCTGCTGGCTGTGGTACGCCGGCTGGGGCTGGTCGCCTTCCACGGACCGCTGGTCGGGGGGGAGCTGGCGCGCGGCCTGACCGCCGGCGAGCGGGAGTCGCTGCTCGGGGCGCTCGGCGGCCGCTACCCGGTCGCGATGCCGTTGGCCGGCTGGCTGCGCGGCGGCGCTGCGGCCGGTCCGCTGCTCGGCGGTTGCCTGAGCCTGCTGACGGCGACCCTGGGCACCGCCTGGTTCCCCGAGCTGAGCGGCGCGGTGCTGTTCCTCGAGGACGTCAACGAGCCGCTCTACCGCATCGACCGCATGTTGACCCACCTTGCCCTGTCAGGTAGTCTCGATCGTCTCGGCGGGATGATCCTCGGCCATCTCGATGCCACCAATGCCGCCGATACCACCGAGGGCACCGCAGGCGCCGCCGGCACTGCCGACGCCGCCGGAGCCGCCGGAGGACACCCGGAGAGCTTGGGCGCCGCCAATGCGCGACGAGCGGGGGTGGAGTTGATCGCGGACAATCTCCGCAGCTTCGAGTGGCCCCTCGCCTGGGGTCTCGAATCCGGGCATCGGTCTCCCAACCTGACGCTCCCCCTCGGCATGTCCGCGCGCCTTTGTCCCCCCGGCAACTCCGACGGCTCCGGCGGCGCGGGACTCCTGCTCGGATCATGAACAATCCCGTCTTCAAGACCACCGGCAACCCACCGCGCAAGAGCCTCGCCGCGCAGTCCGTGGACTTCAGCGCCGGCGAGATCATCTTCCGTGAAGGCGACCTCGGCACCGAGATGTACATCATCAGCGAGGGCAAGGTGGAGATCCTCAACCGCATGGGCGACGACGACCGGGTCCTGGCGGTGCTCGAGAAGGGAGATTTCTTCGGCGAGATGTCGGTGCTCGAGGACCTGCCGCGGGCGGCCACGGCGCGGGCGCTGACCGATTCCCGCCTGCTCCAGATCAACGGCTCGACCTTCGACCAGATGCTGCAGAGCAACCCGGAGATCGCGGTGCGCATGATGCGCAAGCTGTCGCGGCGCCTGCGCGAGACCGACGAGCTGCTGAAGACGTCGTTCGGCAGCCGGGTGTCGCCGGTCTCGCGCGAGATCCCGAGCCAGGTGGCGCAGGTCCCCGCCGAAGGGCCGGAGAAGCTGGTGCATCTCGCCTCGGGCATGGAGTTCCAGCTCTCCGCGGGTCCGGAGACCACCATCGGCCGGCGCGATCCGGTGACCGGCATCTATCCCGACGTCGACCTGACCCCGGTCGACAGCCAGCGGTCGGTGTCGCGGCGCCACGCCAAGATCTACCGGCGCGGAACGAAGTTCTTCCTCTCCGAGGAGATCGGCACCATGAACGCCACCTTCCTCAACGGCGCCAGGCTCGAGACCGGAGTGCCGGGCGAGGTCCTGCCCGGGGCCGAGGTGCGCTGCGGCGTCGTCGTGCTGCGCTTCGAGGTCCCCTGAGCCGCCCACTCCGCGTGTTGCTGGTGGCGAACACCCTGCCGCCGCGCGACGTTTCCGGGGTCGGAGAACAGGTGCTACAGTTGGCCGCCGGCCTGCGGCAGGAGGGCGCCGAGGTGGAGATCCTGGGGCGCGGGCCGGGCGGGGTCGCCGGCCCCAAGGCGCTCTTTCCGCTCCTGGCGGTGCCTGCCGTGTGGCGGGCGCTGCGCCGCTTTCGCCCTGACGTGGTGCAAGTCCACGAGTCGGACGGCGGCCTGGCCGCGTTGCTGGTGGCCTGGCTGGCGCCGAGTCTCGAGCCGCGGCCGCGACTCGCGGCGCTGCTGCAGGTGAGCTACCGCGAGGAGCGGTGGGCGGTGCGGCCGCTGCGCTGGGGCGCCCGGGTGCTGGGACGTCCCTCGGCAGTCGAGATGCGGTTCCGCCGCTTCAAGGCGCCGCTGCAGATCGCGCTCGGCTGGCTGACGGTGCGGGCGGCCGACCGGGTGCTGGCACCGAGTGCCGCCACCGCCGCCGAGCTGCGGCGAGACTACCGGGTCGGCGAAGTGGCGCTGGTGCCGAACGCGATGGGGGAGAAGCGGGCGGAAGGTCCGGCGGACGGTTCCGAGAGCCCGGCGGCGGGGGCGGCCGCGATGGCAGGTCCGGCCGACGGCGAGGAAGGCGACGCCGGCTACCTGCTCGTGGTCGGCCGGCTGCGGATCCGCAAGGGCGTGGACGTGCTGCTGGCGGCGATGCCCGAGCTGCTGCGGCGCCATCCCGCGGCGCGGCTGCTGATCGCCGGCGACGGCGAGCACCGGGCCGCGCTCGAGCGGGCGGCCGCGGCGTTCGGGCTCGGCGAGGCAGTGAGCTTTCTCGGCAGGGCCGATGCGATGCAGGTGCGCCGGTTGCTGCGGGGCGCGGCGGCGCTGGTGGTACCCTCCATCTACGAGGGCATGCCGCTGGTCGTCCTGGAAGCCATGGAGGCGTCGGTGCCAGTCGTCGCCAGCCGCGTCTCCGGCATCCCCGAGGTGGTGGAGGACGGGCGTACCGGTTGGCTGGTGCCGCCGGAGGACCCCCCCAGCCTCGCGTCGGCGCTCGCGTCGGCGCTCGACGATCCGGCCGCGGCGTCGCGTCGCGGCGCGGCAGGCCGCCGGCTGCTGGCCGAGCGCTTCCGCCCGGTGGACGCGGCGCGGCTCTGGCGCCGGGGGGTGCTCGGCGACGCCGAGGCAGGGCCGGGAGAGTAAGTCCTTTGCGATGACACCCGGCGAACAGGAGACGAGGACTTCGCGATGAAGATGGGACGCGCTCTGCTGGTGCTGGGGCTGCTGGGGACGGCCGGCTTGCTCGCCGCGTCGGCGCTCGGCTACGGCCTGAGCGGGATTGCGGAAGCGCAGGTGCGCCGGCACGTGCTGCTGGCCCTTGCGGCGACCCTGGTGCTGATGTTCTCGCACACCTGGATCGTGCTGTACATGCTGGCGACCGGCAAGGTGATCTCGCGGGTGGTGCGCGAGCGCGAGTTTCCCGAGGAGCTGCTCGAGCGCGCGCGCCGGCTGCGGCTGCGCGTCGTTCCCTGGCTGCTGGCGGCGTTTGCCGCGGTCGCCGCCACCTTCCTCACCGGCGGGGCGGTCCTGTCGGGCGGGATGCCGGCGATCGTCCACCATCTGCTCTTCTACCTCACGCTCGTCCTTCAGAGCGCCGTCATGCTGGCCGAGTGGCGCGTGCTCGCCGAGCACGAGCGCCTCGCCGCCGACATCGGCCGGCGCATGCAGCCCGATGCGGCCTGAGCGTCAGCCACGGCAGCTGACCGGCCGGGTGGCGGTAGTGCTGGTCAACTGGAACGGTGCCGCCGACACCCTCGCGACGCTCGCGTCGCTCGACCGGTGCCCGGCGCCCCCGGCGCCGATCGTGCCGATCGTGGTCGACAACGGCTCGACCGACGACTCGGTGCCGCGGTTGCGGCGCGAGCGGCCGGGCGTCGAGCTGATCGAGAGCGGCGCCAATCTCGGCTTCGCCGGCGGCAACGAGGTGGGCATCCGCCAGGCGCTCGCCGACCCCGAGGTCGGCTGGGTGCTGCTGCTCAACACCGACGTCGAGGTGGACGCCGGTTTCCTGGCGCCGCTGCTCGACGCCTGCGCCGATCCGGGGGTGGGCGCGGCCGGTCCCAAGATCTTCTACTTCGATCCGCCCGACCGCTTGTGGGCGGCGGGCGGCCGCCTGCGCATCCGCGAGACGGTGACCGAAGAGTTCGGGCGCGGCCAGCCGGATGGGCCGCGCTTCAGCCGGCCGGCCGACGTGACCTACCTCACCACCTGCTGCCTGCTGATCCCGCGCGACGTGCTGGAGCGCGTCGGGCCGCTCGATCCGGCCTACTTCATCAACGTCGACGACGCCGACTGGTGCCGGCGGGCGCTCGACGCCGGCTACCGGCTGCGCTACGTGCCGGAGAGCCGCGTCTGGCACAAGGTGGCGGCGTCGAGCGGCGGCGCCTACACACCCGGCAAGACGTTCCACACCGCGCGCAGCAACGCGGTCTACGTGCGCCGCCATGCCGGCCTGGCCGGGCTGGCGGGCTTCCTCGCCGCCAACCTGGTGGCGCTGCCGGTCGCCTGGCTGCGCGAGCTGACGCGCGGCAACGCCCGCGCCGTCGCCGCCAAGGCGCGCGGGTTGCTGCACGGTCTGCGCGACCCGCTGCCCGAGCCGCCCTCCGGAGTGCGGGGCGGGCCGGTTGGCCGGAGCTGAGATTCCATGGGGGAACCGGGAGCGATGGGCACCACGCTGATCTTCACCGCCGTCGTCCAGCTCCTCCTGGTGCTGCTGTCGATCTCCGCCCACGAGGCGGCCCATGCCTGGGTGGCCGATCGCTGCGGCGACTCGACGGCGCGGCTGCTCGGCAGGGTGTCGCTCAACCCGCTGCGCCATCTCGATCCCTTCGGCTCGGTGCTGCTGCCGCTGCTGCTCGCCGGGTTGCCGCTGCTGAGCCCCATGCTGCAGGTGCCGGTCTTCGGCTGGGGGCGGCCGCCGCTGGTGCTCGCCAGGAACCTGCGGCGCCCCTACTGGAACTCGCTGATGGTGAGCGCCGCCGGGCCAGCGGTGAACCTGCTGCTGGCGGGGCTGGCGACGATCGCCGTGGGCTTCGCGGCGGCGGCCATCGGCGCCGACGCGCGCAAGGCGGCGCTGGCCACCCTGGTGTACCAGATCGACGGCGGCACCGGCCGGCTGGCCGGCTTCCCGTTGATGTTCACGCTGGTGCGCCTGGCCACCATCAACGCCTTCCTGGCCGTGTTCAACCTGCTGCCGCTGCCGCCGCTGGACGGTGGCCAGATCGCGCTGCAGACGCTACCGGCGGACTGGGCCGAGAAGCTTGCCGGTCTGCGCCCCTATGGCCTTATGATCGGCATGGCCCTCGCCATGCTCTGGGTGGTGCCGCTGCTGGTGCTGCCCTTTCATTTCATCCTGCTGCTGGTGATCAACTAGCCTGCCTGCCGGTGACCCCGTGACCTGATGATCCGCCTGATGATCCGCCTGGACCGCATCGCTGGCCGGCAAGCTACGAGGGAGACGCCTTGAGCGAGGAGAAGCAGGTCGTCCTGTCGGGGATGCGCTCGACGGGCAAGATCCACCTGGGCAACTACTTCGGCGCGCTCAAGAACTGGGTGGAGCTGCAGGACACCTATCGTTGCTACTACATGGCGGCGGACCTGCACGCGCTGACCAGCGACTACGCCGACACCTCGCAGGTGGCCGAGAGCACCGTCGAGATGGTGACCGACTGGATCGCCGCCGGGCTGGACCCCGAGCGGTCGGTGATCTTCGTGCAGTCGCAGGTGCCGGAGCACGCCGAGCTGCACCTGCTGCTGTCGATGATCACGCCGCTCGGCTGGCTCGAGCGCGTGCCGACGTACAAGGAGCAGATCGCTCAGATCGAGAACCGCGACCTGGCGACCTATGGCTTCCTCGGCTACCCGGTGCTGCAGACGGTCGACATCGTGATCTATCGCGCGCATTTCGTGCCGGTGGGGGAGGACCAGGCGAGCCACCTCGAGATGGCCCGCGAGCTGGTGCGCCGCTTCCACCATTTCTACGGCGAGCTGTTCCCCGAGCCGCAGATCCTGCTGACGCCGACGCCGAAGGTGCCCGGGATCGACGGCCGCAAGATGTCGAAGTCGTACGGCAACGCGATCAACCTCGCCGACCCGCCGGAGGTGATCAGGCAGAAATGCATGCAGATGTTCACCGATCCCCAGCGCCTGCGGCGCAGCGACCCCGGGAGGCCCGAGGTCTGCAACCTCTACGACTTCCACCGGCTGCTGTCGCCGCCCGAGGTGCAGGAGCAAGTGGCGCGGCTGTGCCGCGCGGCGGAGATCGGCTGCGTCGACGACAAGAAGCTGATCGCACAGCGGATCATCGACTTCCTCGAGCCGATGCGGCGCCGGCGCGAGGAGCTGGCGCGCGACCGCGACGTGGTGCTCGACATCCTGGCGGACGGGACGCGCCGGGCGCGCGAGCGGGCGCAGGAGACCATGGCGCGGGTGCGCTCGGCGATGAAGCTCGACTACTGGCCCCCGTCGTGGCAGTCGCGCCCGTCGCGGCAGGCGCGAACGTTCCGGACGCCGCCGGAGGTCCCGACATGACGAGCAATGAACCCGGGTTGGAGATCGTTGGCACGGGTGACGGCGACGACGGCGGCGAGCTGCTGCCCGCGTCGTGGCGCGTCCAGCTGCCGGTGTTCGAGGGGCCTCTCGATCTGCTGCTGCACCTGATCAAGATCAACCGCGTCGAGATCACCGACATCCCGGTGGCGACCATTTGCGACCAGTTCCATGCCTACCTGCAGCTGATGGAGCAGCTCAACCTCGACGTCGCCGGCGAGTACATCTACGAGGCGGCGCTGCTCATCCACCTCAAGTCGAAGATGCTGCTGCCGCGGCCGGCGGCGCGCGAGGGCGAGCCCGAGGAGGACCCGCGGCAGGACCTCGTCGAGCGGCTGCTCGAGTACCGGCGGCTGAAAGAGGTGGCGCAGTCGCTGGCCGAGGTGGACCGGTTGCGCGTCGGCGTGTGGACCCGCCAGCCGCAGCCGCTCCCCGAGTCGGCCGCCGGCGGCGAAGAGGAGACGGTGGAGCTCGGCGAGGTGTCGCTGTTCGACCTGCTGTCGGCGCTCAAGCAGGCGTTGCAGCGCTACGACCGTGAGCACCCGCCGCCGCTGCTGGTCAGCGCCGACGCCTTCTCGGTGCGCGATCAGTTCGACCGCCTGCTCGGGGCCCTCGACGCCGGCCGGCCGTTCGATCTGCTGGCCGACCTGCGCCGGCGCTCCTGCCGGGCCGAGGCCATCGCCGCCTTCCTGGCGGTCCTCGAGCTCGCGCGCCTCAACCTGATCCGGGTCCACCAGACCGAGAGCGGCGAGATCCTGGTCTACCGGACCACCCGCGAGCTCGGCGCCGAGGAGCGGGAGGCGATCGGCGCATGACGGACCGCGGCGAGATGGAGGCGGCGATCGAGGCGATCCTGTTCGTCGCGTCGGAACCGGTGCCGCGCACCCGGCTGGTCGAGCTGTTCGACGAGGACGAGCGCGAGCAGGCGGCGGCGGCGTTGGCCGCGGTGCTGGAGCGCTACGCTGCCGGCGAGGCGCGCGGCGTGATGGTCGAGGACGTGGCAGGAGGCGTGCGGCTGGTCACCCGCCCGGAGATGGGAGTCTGGCTGCGGCGCTTCTTCGACGTGGCGAGCGGCAGCAAGCTGTCGATGGCGGCGCTCGAGACGCTGGCGATCGTCGCCTACCGCCAACCGATCACCGGCCCGGAGATCCAGGAGCTGCGGAGTGTCAATCCCGTGGGGGTGCTCAAGACGCTGCTCGAGAAGCGGCTGGTGCGGATCTCGGGACGCAAGGAGGTGGTGGGCAAGCCGTTCCTCTACGCGACCACGCGCGAGTTCCTGGTGCACTTCGGTCTCAACAGCCTGCGCGACCTGCCGCCGCTCGAGGAGTTCGAGGAGACCTTCGGCGCGGCAGCCCCTGCGACCGCCGCGGTGGCCGCGGCCGGACCGGTACCGGCCGCCCCGGCCGCCTCGGCGACTCCGGCGACCCCGGCGATCGAGACGGTGGCCGGCGACGCAGGTCTGCTCGAGGAGGAAGAAGACGACAGAGAGGAGCGCTTCCTGCGCGAGGCGGCGGAGCTCGACGATGCGGTGGGCGAGGCGGAGACGGCGGCGGCAGCATCGACCGAGGTGGAGCGGTGAGAGAGGCGAGTCTCGTTCTCGACCGGCGGCCCTTGGACACCAGGGTCTGGCGATGAGCGAGGAGCGGCTGCAGAAGATCCTGGCGCGGGCGGGCATCGCCTCGCGGCGCAAGGCGGAGGAGCTGATCCGCGAAGGGCGCGTGACGGTCAACGGCCAGCCGGCCGGGATCGGCGACAAGGCGGACCTCGAGCGCGACTCGGTCAAGCTCGACGAGCGGCGCATCCAGGCACCCGCGGCGCATCGCTACCTGCTGCTCAACAAGCCGCGCGGAGTGATGTCGACCGTCTCCGACCCGGCGGGGCGGCCGACGGTGATCGACCTGGTGCCGCCGGCGCTGCGCCGGGCGCTGGCGCCGGTGGGACGCCTCGACTTCCAGACCGAGGGACTCCTGTTGCTCACCGATGACGGCGACCTGGCGCAGCACGTCGCCCATCCCAGCTTCGGCTGCTGGAAGACCTACGAGGTGAAGGTGAGGGGCCGGCCGGCGGACGAGCAGATCGAAAGGTTGCGCTCCGGCATCGTGCTGGAAGGCAGGCGCACGGCGCCCTGCCGCATCGCCGCCCTGCCGAGGTCGTCGAGGTCGTCCAGGTCCAAGGCGGCGCGGGCGGCGGCGGCGCGGCGCGCGGGCGGCGGCCCCGGCGGCCGCCGGAGCCCACGGCGGGAGCCCGAGGGCGACACCTCCTCCTGGTGGTCGGTCGAGCTGGGCGAGGGGCGAACCCGCCAGATCCGCGAGATGTTCCAGCGCATCGGCCATCCGGTGCAGAAGCTGCGCCGCATCGCCATCGGGCCGATCTCCGATCCTGACATCCCGGTGGGCTCCCTGCGCGAGCTGAGCGAGCGAGAGGTGGCGGCGCTGCGCCGGGCCGGACCGCCCGCCGCGCGCGCGGCACCGACAGGCAGCAGCAAGGAGAAGAGAGCGGTCAAGACTCGCGCGCCCCGGCCAGCTCCTGCCGTCTCGTCGCGCCAGGCTCCCGGCCGGGCCGCGGCACCGGGTCCGCGGCGCGCCCCCGCTGGCCGGCCCGTGTCTCCGAGTACACGGCGGCCTCCCGGCGGCCGGATCTCGTCGCCTGGCCCGCGGCGCCCTGCCGCCGGGCGAGGCGCCTCCACCGGTCATCGGCGCCCTCCGGGCGGCCGCGGTGCGGGTCCCAGCCCGCGGCGGCCTCCTGCCGGGCGCCGCGGCGGTGCCGGCAGGTCTGGCGGCGGGACTCCGCCGCGGCGCGGACGCGGATAGCCCGTGGCAGCTGCGGCGGCGCCCATCGTGGTGGCGATCGACGGGCCCTCCGGGGTAGGCAAGAGCACCGTTGCCCGCCGCCTCGCGCGACGCCTGGGTGTTCCCTTCCTCGACACAGGCGCGATGTATCGCGCCATCGCCCTGCGAGTGCTGGCGAGCGGCGCCGACCCCGCGGACCGCGATGCCGTCGCCGCCATCGCCGCCAGGACGGACGTCGCCCTCCGCGACCGTCCCGACGGCAGCTTCGAGGTGCTCCTCGACGGCGCGCCGGTCGAGCCATGGATCCGCACCCCGGAAGTCGGCGAGGCGACCTCCACGATCGCGGCTTACCCGGAGGTGCGCCGGCGCCTGGTCGAGCTGCAGCGCGACGCGGCGCGCCGCTGCGGCGGCGTCCTCGAAGGGCGCGACATAGGCACCCGCGTGTTCCCCGACACCCCGCACAAGTTCTTCCTCGACGCCCGCCCCGACGTGCGCGTGCGGCGGCGGCACGACGAGCTGACCGCCGCCGGCCGCGAGGTGACCACGGAGCAGGTGCGCGACGAGATCACCCGCCGCGATCGCCGCGACACCACCCGCGCCGACTCCCCGCTCACCCGCGACCCCTCCTACACCTACGTCGACGCCTCGGACCTCGGCATCGACGAGGTGGTGGACCGCATGGCGGCGGCCATCGCGCAGCGCACGTCAGCCGGCCGCACGTGACGGCGTCCGCTCCCCTGTTGCTCTCTTGTGAAGCCGTCAGCAAGGCCTACGGCGCCCAGCCCCTGTTCACGGAGCTGTCCCTCGGGTTGCGCCGGGGCGACCGTGTCGGCCTGATCGGTCCCAACGGTTCCGGCAAGTCGACGCTGCTGCGGATCCTCGCCGGCATCGATGAGCCGGATCGCGGCACCCGGACGGTGCGCCGGCTGGTGCGGGTCGGCTACGTGGCGCAGGACCCGGTGCTGCCGGAGGACCGGACGGTGGAGGCGGTTCTCCGGGAAGGGCTGGCTGCCGCCGGCCAGGCCGGACAGGCGGAGGCGGCGGGGGAGGCCGCCGGCGGCGTCTTCGAGCTCGAACGGCGGGTTGGCGCCGTCATGGGGCGGGCCGGCTTCCACGATCCGTCGCAGCTCGTCGCCAGCCTCTCCGGCGGCTGGCGCAAGCGCCTGGCGATCGCGCGCGAGCTGGTGCACGAGCCCGACGTCCTGTTGCTCGACGAGCCCACCAATCACCTGGACCTGGACGGGATCCTCTGGCTCGAAGGGGTGCTCGCCTCGGCGCCGCTCGCCTTCCTGGCGGTCAGCCATGACCGCAGCTTCCTCGAGCATGTCGCCTCCCGCATGCTGGAGCTGAACCGGGCGTACCCGCGGGGTCTGCTCGAGGCCGACGGCAGCTACAGCGACTTCTTGATCCAGCGCGACGAGGTGCTCGGCAACCAGGCCGATTACCAGGCCACTCTGGCCAACAAGGTCCGCCGCGAGGTCGAATGGCTGCGGCAGGGAGCCAAGGCGCGCACCACCAAGTCGAGGGCGCGGATCGCGGCGGCCGGGCGCCTGATCGGGGAGCTCGCGGAGGTGAAGGCGAGGACGGTCGAGCGCACCGCCGGCCTCGAGCTCACGGCCTCCGGACGCAAGACCCGCAAGCTGCTGACGGCGAGCGGCCTGGTCAAGGACCTGGGCGGGCGCCGGATCCTCGACGGCGTCAGCCTGGCGCTCGGCCCTGGACAGCGGCTCGGGTTGCTGGGGCCGAACGGCAGCGGCAAGACGACGCTGCTCGGCCTGCTCGCGGGCACGCTGGCGCCGGACGCGGGAGCGATCGAGCGCGCGGACGCGTTGCGCGTGGTCCGTTTCGAGCAGGACCGCGGCTCCCTCGAGCCGGCGATGAGCTTGCGGCGCGCCCTGGCGCCCGCGGGCGACGCGGTGGTGTTCGGCGACCGCTCGCTGCACGTGGCGGCGTGGGCGCGGCGGTTCCTCTTCAGCGCCGAGCAGCTCGACACCCCGGTGGGCCGCTTCTCCGGGGGCGAGCGGGCACGCATCCTGATCGCCCGCTTGATGCTGCAGCCCGCCGACCTGCTGCTCCTCGACGAGCCGACGAACGATCTCGACATCCCCACGCTCGAGGTGCTGGAAGAGAACCTCGTGGACTTCCCGGGGGCCCTCGTCCTGGTCACTCACGATCGTCTCCTCCTCGACCAGGTCGCGACCCACGTCCTCGCCCTCGACGGCGCCGGCCATGCCACGCCCTATGCCGACTACGCGCAGTGGGAGGCGGCGCGCAAGGCCTCCGGGGGGCGCCCGGCTGGACCTGCCGCGGGTGTCGCGAGAGCTACGGCGCCCACGGTGCCAGTTGCCGCGATTCCGCAGCCGTCCGGCCGCATGCAGGCCACGGCTCCCGGCGCCGTCCCGGCGACCGCGGCCTCCGCCCGGCGGCGCCTCTCCTACCGCGAGCGCCGCGAGTGGGAAGAGATGGAGGGCCGGATCCTCGCGGCCGAGGAGTCGCTGGCAGCCGAGCAGCGGGCCGTCGCGGACCCCGTCGTCGCCACCGACGCCGTGGCTCTCGCGCAGCGCTGGCAACGGCTGGAGGCGGCGCGGGCGGAGGTGGAGCTCCTGTATGCACGGTGGGCGGAGCTCGAGGGGAAGATCGGCTAGGACCGGTGGTGGGTCCGTTTCCGCGCGAGGGTCCATCCCCTCCCTTCCTCCGAGGGGCGAGGCGAGGCACGAGGCCCCCCCTCCGCCCTCCCTCCCTCTGGGCTCGTATGGGCGAGGGGTCGCAGTCCTCCGCCGCCGCCCTTTGACTTGGACCCCTCGCCCATACGAGCCCAGAGGGAGGGAGGGCGGAGGGGGGGCCTCGTGCCTCGCCTCGCCCCTCGGAGGAAGGGCATGGACCCTCGCGAACTGACCCGATATTGCCGTGGTATAGTCGCCGCCCCGTTTCGAGGGTGTGCCGCAGGGATGGGCAGGAAAAAGGACCGCACACATGAGACAGCGCCGTGGCGCAGGGAGCGGAGTGCCGGCTTGCGGATGGGTGCTGCTGGCGGCCCTCGCGCTGGCGACGCCGTGGCCGCCGGCGGCGGCGGCGGCCGGGTCGCGCAGCGGGCCACGCGCGGGGGCGGACGGCTTCGACGCGACCGAAGCGGTGGACGCCCAGGTGGCCGCGGCGGCGGCCTGGACCGAGCACGTGCGGACGCCCCCGGCGGAGCCGGTGCTGCCGCCCGCGGCCGGGCCGGTCTCGCCGGCGCATAAGTACTTCAGCGACGTCGAGCTGGTGGATCAGGACGGCCGCAGGCACCGGTTCTACAGCGATCTGCTGCAGGGCAAGATCGTGGTCGTCGCCGCGTTCCTCACCTCTTGCACCACCTCTTGCCCGATCCTGGCGGAGCGGATGGCCGCCCTCCAGGAGCGCGTCGGAGACCGGCTGGGCAGGGACGTCTACCTGCTCTCCTTCTCGGTCGATCCCCAGGCCGACACGCCCGCCCGGCTGAAGCAGTATGCCGAGCGCGTCGGCGCCCGTCCCGGCTGGTTCTTCCTCACCGGCAGCAAGGCCAACGTCGACTGGGCGCTGTACAAGCTCGGGGCCTACACCGACCCGGCGGAGGCCCACTCGAACCTGCTGATCCTCGGCAACGAGCCGGCGGGGGAGTGGAAGAAGGTCTTCGGCCTGGCGCCGGCGGAGGACCTGCTGCGGTCGCTGGAGGCGGTGCTGCGGGAACGTGGGTAGAAGCACCTTACCTTGGCGGCCTACCCGGCCGCTCGCTTTTCGCGTCCCTCTTGGGATCGAGTCGCTAGCGGCCTGCTCTGCCGCTTAGTCGCAGCTCTTCCTCGAGATCGAGCTCTCGGAGCCTCCTCCCTGCTCCACTCTCGCGTCCCCACTCGAGCTCGAACCTTCGCGGCCTCCCAGGCGTTCCTCGAGATCAACCCTCGCGGCCTACCCGGCCGCTCCCCGGCCTCTCCCCGGCCCCTTCTACACCCGGCGCTGTTCTTGCATCTCCTCGTCCGTGGTCTATCGCATCCCAGGGAGGATTCCGTCGTTCGGACGCCAGGTCTCTGCAGCAACCGGACGCCCTCCTCCGGGGGCCAAGCGAGCTCGGCAGAGGCACTGACCCCGGGGCGAGCCGGCAGTGGCGGGAAGATTCTGCCTTGGCCGGCGCTGAAGCATGTCTTTCTTACCCGCTGGCGCGGAAGGAACTTCGAAGATGAGTGAATCGGTGACGACCCCCGCGGCGGGCCGCAACGGCCCCGTCCTGCGCAAGCAAGTGTTGAACCGCCTCTCCCGCGCCTCCCGGTCGGAACCCGCCACCGGCTTCGACCGCCGCCGCCTGCTGGCGGCGCTCGCCCAGTTCAAGCGCGGCGACTTCGAGGCCCGCTTGCCCGAGGACTGGACCGGCATCGACGGCAAGATCGCCGACACCTTCAACGAGGTGGTGCAGATCAACCAGCGGATGGCCAGCGAGCTCGAGCGCCTCAGCCGGGTGGTCGGCACCGAGGGCAAGATCACCCAGCGCGCCACGCTCGGCGACGTGCGCGGCGCCTGGTCGGCCTCGGTCGAGTCGGTCAACAACCTGATCAGCGACCTGGTCCACCCCACCCGCGAGACGGCGCGCGTCATCGGCGCGGTGGCCAAGGGCGACCTGTCGCAGACCATGGCCCTCGAGACCGGCGACGGCCGGCCGCTCGAAGGGCAGTTCCTGCGCACCGCCAAGACCGTCAACACCATGGTGGACCAGCTGGCCTCCTTCGCCTCGGAGGTGACGCGCGTCGCCCGCGAGGTCGGCACCGAGGGCAAGCTCGGCGGCCAGGCCAAGGTCAAGGGCGTGGCCGGCACGTGGAAGGACCTCACCGACTCGGTGAACCTGATGGCCGGCAACCTGACCGCCCAGGTGCGCAACATCGCCACGGTCACCACCGCCGTCGCCAACGGCGACCTGACCAAGAAGATCACCGTCGACGTGCGGGGCGAGATCCTGGAGCTGAAGGACACCATCAACACGATGGTGGACCAGCTGCGGTCGTTCGCCTCGGAGGTGACGCGCGTCGCCCGCGAAGTGGGCACCGAGGGCAAGCTCGGCGGCCAGGCGTACGTGCAGGGCGTCGGCGGCACCTGGAAGGACCTGACCGACAACGTCAACTTCATGGCCAGCAACCTGACCGGCCAGGTGCGGAACATCGCGGCCGTGACCACGGCCGTCGCCAACGGCGACCTGACCAAGAAGATCACGGTGGACGTGCGCGGCGAGATCCTGGAGCTCAAGGACACCATCAACACCATGGTGGACCAGCTCTCGTCGTTCGCCTCGGAGGTGACGCGCGTCGCCCGCGAGGTGGGCACCGAGGGCAAGCTCGGCGGCCAGGCCGAGGTGCGGGGCGTGGCCGGCACGTGGAAGGACCTCACCGACTCGGTGAACCTGATGGCCGGCAACCTCACCGGCCAGGTGCGCAACATCGCCGCGGTCACCACCGCCGTCGCCAACGGCGACCTGACCAAGAAGATCACGGTCGACGTGCGCGGCGAGATCCTGGAGCTCAAGGACACCATCAACACCATGGTGGACCAGCTGCGGTCGTTCGCCTCGGAGGTGACGCGCGTCGCCCGCGAGGTGGGCACCGAGGGCAAGCTCGGCGGCCAGGCCGAGGTGAAGGGCGTCGCCGGCACGTGGAAGGACCTCACCGACTCGGTGAACCTGATGGCCGACAACCTGACGGACCAGGTGCGCAACATCGCCGACGTCACCAAGGCGGTGGCCGCGGGCGACCTGACGAAGAAGATCACCGTCGACGTGCGCGGCGAGATCCTGGAGCTGAAGAACACCGTCAACACCATGGTCGACCAGCTGCGGTCGTTCGCCGCCGAGGTGACGCGCGTTGCCCGCGAGGTGGGCACCGAGGGCAAGCTCGGCGGCCAGGCCGAGGTGAAGGGCGTCGCCGGCACCTGGAAGGACTTGACCGACAACGTCAACTTCATGGCCAGCAACCTGACCGGCCAGGTGCGCAACATCGCCGACGTCACCAAGGCGGTGGCCAACGGCGACCTGTCGAAGAAGATCACCGTCGACGTGCGCGGCGAGATCCTGGAGCTGAAGAACACCGTCAACACGATGGTGGACCAGCTGTCGTCCTTCGCCGCCGAGGTGACGCGCGTCGCCCGCGAGGTGGGCACCGAGGGCAAGCTCGGCGGCCAGGCCGAGGTGAAGGACGTCGCCGGCACCTGGAAGGACTTGACCGACTCGGTCAACCTGATGGCCGGCAACCTGACCGCCCAGGTGCGCAACATCGCCGCCGTGACCACGGCCGTCGCCAACGGCGACCTGGCGAAGAAGATCACGGTGGACGTGCGCGGCGAGATCCTCGAGCTCAAGGACACCATCAACACCATGGTGGACCAGCTGCGGTCGTTCGCCTCGGAGGTGACGCGCGTCGCCCGCGAGGTCGGCACCGAGGGACGGCTGGGCGGCCAGGCCCGCGTCGAGGGGGTCTCGGGCACCTGGCGCGACCTGACCGACTCGGTCAACTCGATGGCGGGCAACCTGACCGCCCAGGTGCGCAACATCGCCGACGTCACCACCGCCGTCGCCAACGGCGACCTGGCGAAGAAGATCACCGTCGACGTGCGCGGCGAGATCCTGGAGCTCAAGGACACCATCAACACCATGGTGGACCAGCTCTCCTCGTTCGCCTCGGAGGTGACGCGCGTCGCCCGCGAGGTGGGCACCGAGGGCAAGCTGGGCGGCCAGGCGAGCGTGCCCGGCGTCTCCGGCACCTGGAAGGACCTGACCGACAACGTCAACTCGATGGCCGGCAACCTCACCAGCCAGGTGCGCGGCATCGCCAAGGTCGTGACCGCCGTGGCCAACGGCGACCTGCAGCTGACCCTCACCCTGGACGCCAAGGGCGAGATCGCCGCCCTGGCCGACACCATCAACGGCATGATCGCCACCCTCGCCACCTTCGCCGACCAGGTGACCACGGTAGCGCGCGAGGTGGGCGTGCAGGGCAGGCTGGGCGGCCAGGCGAGCGTGCCCGGCGCGGCCGGCACCTGGAAGGACCTGACCGACAACGTGAACCAGCTGGCCGCCAACCTGACGACGCAGGTGCGCGCCATCGCCGAGGTGGCGACTGCCGTCACCAAGGGCGACCTGACGCGTTCGATCAAGGTCGAGGCGCAGGGCGAGGTGGCGGTCCTCAAGGACACCATCAACGAGATGATCCGCAACCTGCGCGACACGACGCTCAAGAACAGCGAGCAGGACTGGCTGAAGACCAACCTCGCCAAGTTCAGCCGCATGCTGCAGGGGCAGCGCGACCTGCTGACCGTGGGCCGCCTGATCCTCTCCGAGCTCGCGCCGGTGGTCTCGGCGCAGCAGGCCGTCTTCTACACCCTGGACAGCTCCGGCGAAGCGCAGAAGCTGCGCCTGCTGGCGAGCTTCGCCACCACGCCGCGCGCGGCCGAGTTCGAGCTCGGCGAGGGACTGATCGGGCAGTGCGCGATCGAGAACGAGAAGATGTTGCTGAGCAACGTGCCACCCGGCTACGTCGAGATCGCCTCGGGCCTGGGCGCCGCGGCGCCGCTGAACCTGATCGTGCTGCCGGTGGTCTTCGAGCGCCAGGTCATGGCGGTGCTCGAGCTGGCCTCTTTCGACAGCTTCAGCCCCACCCACCAGGCGTTCCTCGACGACCTGATGGACACGATCGGCATCGTGCTCAACACCATCCAGGCCAACACCCGCACCGAGGACCTGCTGCGCCAGTCGCAGTCGCTGGCCAAGGAGCTGCAGAGCCAGCAGGAGGTGCTGCAGAAGACCAACCAGGAGCTCGAGGAGAAGGCCGGCCTGCTGGTCGAGCAGAACGCCGAGGTGGAGCGCAAGAACCAGGAGGTCGAGCAGGCCCGCCAGGCGCTCGAGGAGAAGGCCAAGCAGCTCGCCTTGACCTCGAAGTACAAGTCCGAGTTCCTGGCCAACATGTCGCACGAGCTGCGGACGCCGCTCAACAGCCTGTTGATCCTCTCCGACCAGCTGTCGCGCAACCAGGAATCCAACCTCTCGCCGAAGGAGACGGAGTTCGCCAAGACCATCCACTCGGCGGGCAACGAGCTGTTGCGGCTGATCAACGACATCCTCGACCTGTCGAAGATCGAGTCCGGCACCGTGGTGGTGGAGACCGGGGAGGTCCGCTTCAAGGAGCTCGCCGATTACGTCGAGCGCACCTTCCGCCACGTCGCGGCGGCCAAGGGTCTGGAGTTCGAGATCAACCTCGATCCGCGCCTGCCGCGGGCTTTCGTCACCGACTCGAAGCGGCTGCAGCAGGTCATCAAGAACATGCTGTCGAACGCTTTCAAGTTCACCGAGGACGGGCGCGTGGTGCTGGCCATCGAGCGGGTGGCGAGCGGCTGGAGCCCCGATCAGGACATCCTCAACCGCTCGCGCTCGGTGCTGGCGATCTCGGTCACCGACACCGGCATCGGCATCCCGCTCGACAAGCAGCAGATCGTCTTCGAGCCGTTCCAGCAGGCCGACGGCTCGACCACCCGCAAGTACGGCGGCACCGGCCTGGGCCTGGCGATCAGCCGCGAGATCTCACACCTGCTGGGGGGCGAGATCCGCCTGCAGAGCTCGCCGGGGGAGGGCAGCAAGTTCACCCTCTACCTGCCGCAGACCTACGCGGCGCCCAAGGCGGCGGGCGCGGCGAGCGCGTCCTCGGTCCAGGCGCAAGCCCAGGCCCAGGCGGCGGCCCAGGCGGCTGCCGACGCGGCCGAGGTGCGCGAGGAGCACCTGGCGCGCCTGGCGCAAATGACCCAGCTGGGGCACCCGGCGAACGCGGGCGAAGCGGGAGACGGCGGGAACCAGGCCGGCCTGGCGGGGGTGGGGGCCCCGGCCATCGACGGCGGCGGCGACGGCGACGGCGACGGCGGCGGCCACGGCGAGGCAGCCGAGCGCGAGGCGCTGCGGCACGCCCAGATCATGGCCGCCGGCGAGGGGGTGCTCAGCTTCGCCGACGACCGCGAGAACGTGCAGCCGGGCGACCGCGTGGTGCTGATCGTCGACAACGACGAGAACTTCGGCCGCTTCCTGCTCGACCTGGCGCGCGAGCAGGGATTCAAGGGGATCCTCGCGATGCGCGGCGCGGACGCCGTGGCGCTCGCCCGCGAGCGGCGGCCCGATGCCATCACCCTCGACATCTCGCTGCCCGATCTTGGCGGTTGGCGGGTCTTCGAGCGGTTGCGCGTCGACACCACGACGCGGCACATCCCGGTCTACGTCATCACCACCGAGGAGGACAGCGGCAAGGCCATGCGGATGGGGGCGATCGGGCTGCTCAACAAGCCGGTCAAGACCCGCGACGCCCTCGAGGCCGCCTTCTACTGCATCCGCGAAGCCATCGACCAGCCGGACAAGGACCTGCTGGTGGTGGGGGGCCGCGGTGCCCTGCAGCCGGCGACGCTCGAGCTGGTGAGCTACGGCGCGGCGCGGGTCCACATCGCCGAGACCGGCGAGACGGCGCTCGAGCGGCTCGACGAGCGCCGCTACGCCTGTGTCGTGATGGTGCCCGAAGGCGCGGACCCGCGGGAGACGGCGGAGCTCGAGGAGCTCATCCGGCGTTGCGCGGAGCGAGGGGTACCGGCGCTGGTTTACACGCCCCGCGCCGTGCCGAAGCGGATCGAGCGGCTGCTCAGGAAGCTGGCCCACCTGCCGGTGCTGCGGCACGTGCAGTCGCAGGAGCGCCTGGTGGACCAGACCGCCCTGCTGCTGCACCGGCCGGTGGCCGAGCTCGGCGCCACGCGGCGCCGGATGATCGAGGACCTCTACGAGACCCCGACCGTCCTGGCCGGCCGCAAGGTGCTGATCGTCGACGACGACATCCGCAACATCTTCGCTCTCACCAGCGTGCTCGAGCGCTACGACATGGAGGTCCTGGCGGCGGAGACCGGGCGCGGCGCCATCTCCACGCTCGAGCGGACGCCGGGCATCGACATCGTGCTGATGGACATCATGATGCCCGACATGGACGGCTACGAGACGATCCGCTCCATTCGCCGCTCGCCGCGCTGGAAGGACCTGCCGATCGTCGCGGTCACCGCCAAGGCGATGAAGGGCGACCGCGAGAAGACGCTGGAAGCCGGGGCCTGGGACTACCTGGCCAAGCCGGTGGACACCGAGCACATGCTGGCGATGCTGCGGGGCTGGCTGTACCGGTAGCAGAAGACGAAATATCCCTAGAGGGGGAGGGAGGGGGCGTCCCCTTCCCCCCCGGAGGGGTGGGAAGGGCATCGAGGGGATGCGGGGGGAGATCCGATAGACGCTGTGAGTAGTCCTCGATCGATGGTGATCGGGGACCGGTGCAAGATTGAGGCGCCTGACATCGATGAACCGCGGCGAGCGGGTCAACATCCTGGTCGTGGACGACAACGCCGAGAACCGGCTGTCGTTGGAGGCCATCCTGTCCGAGCCCGGGCAGAACGTGGTCACCGCCGCCTCGGGCCGCGACGCGTTGCGCCGGCTGCTCGAGCAGGAGTTCGCCGTCATCCTGCTCGACGTCAAGATGCCGGTCATGGACGGCTTCGAGACGGCGGCGCTGGTGCGCCAGCGCAAGAGCTCCGAGCGCACGCCGATCATCTTCATCACCGCTTTCAGCGACGACATCCACATCGCGCGCGGCTACTCGCTGGGGGCGGTGGACTACATCGTCTCGCCGGTGGTGCCGGAGGTGCTGCGGTCGAAGGTCGCGGTGTTCGTCGAGCTGTTCCGCAAGACCGAGCAGATCCGGCGCCAGGCGGAGTCGCTGCGGCGCCGCGGCGACCAGCTCTATCACCTCACCGAGGCCTCGCTCGCCATCAACTCCGTCAACTCGCTCGGCGAGATCCTGGAGATCGTCACCGAGACGGCGCGCGACCTGCTCGCGCCGCGCTGCGCGCTGACCACCACCACTCTCGACCAGGCGCAGCGGCCGCAGCGGCTCAACCTGCTCGAGATCGTCGCCGAGGACGGCGCCAAGGAGTGCGACCACCAGCGCTTCACGGCGCAGGCCGCGGCGATGACCGCGGCCCTCGCCGACCAGGGACGGACGGTGCTGCTGACCCCGCGCGAGGTGGCGAGCGATCCGCGCTGGCGGTTCCTGCGCGAGAGCGACGAGGGCAACGAGGGCGACGAGGGCGAGGAGGCCAAGGAGGGCGCCGCGGGCGCGCCGCGGCCGCCCCGGGTGGGGAACGGCGCTGCCGAATCCGGATGGCTGGCGGCGCCGCTCACCGGCCGCGACGGGCGGTGCTTCGGCTGGGTGCACCTGGCCGGGCGCGCCCGGGAGGAGATCGGGGAGTTCGGCGACGAGGACAAGACCATCCTCACCCAGCTGGCGCAGGTCGCTTCGATCGCCATCGAGAACTGCCTGTCGTCGGAGGCACGCGAGGCCAACCGCCTGAAGGACGAGTTCCTGACGACCCTGTCGCACGAGCTGCGGACGCCGCTCACCGCCATCCTGGGCTGGACCCGGGTGCTGCGCACCAGCCCGTTCGACGCCGCCCGCTGCGCGCACGGCTTGGAGGTGATCGAGCGCAACGTCACGGCGCAGACCAAGCTCATCGAGGACCTGCTCGACGTGTCGCGCATCATCGCCGGCAAGCTGCGGGTCAACCTGCGGCCGATCCCGCTGCTGCCTTCGATCGAGACCGCGGTGGAGGCGATGCGGCCGGCCGCCGAGGCCAAGGGAACGGCGCTCACCCTGGAGGTCAGCCCGGAGGTGGACCACCAGGCGGCGATCGCCGGCGATGCCGACCGCCTGCAGCAGGTGGGCTGGAACCTGATCTCCAATGCCATCAAGTTCACTCCGCCGGGCGGGCGGATCGTGGTCGCGGTCGTCCGCGCCGCGGCAGGGTTCCAGGTGCGGGTCACCGACACCGGCAAGGGGATCAGCCCGCAGTTCCTGGTGCACGTCTTCGACCGTTTCCGGCAGGACGACAGCAGCAGCACCCGCGCCCATGGCGGACTGGGGATCGGGCTCGCGATCGTGCGGCACATCGTCGAGCTGCACGGCGGCCGCGTCGACGCCGAGAGCCCGGGGGTGAACTGCGGCGCGACCTTCACCGTCACCCTGCCGGAGCTGGCGGTGGTGTTCGAGGGCTTCGCCGCGCCGGTTGCGGCCGGCGAGGAGGCGGCGCCGGCCACGGCGACGGCGGCGACGGCGGCGATGCCGGCGGCGACACCCGCGATGCCCGCGATGCCGGCGATGCCAGGGATGCCGGGGATGCCGGCGATGCCGGGGATGCCGGGGATGCCGGGGGTGCCGGAGGATGGCGCGATGCCCGTGGAGAGCGCGATGCCTCCGCATGGAGCGACGCCGGCGACGCTGGCGGCCACGGCAGCAGCAGCGGCAGCGGCCGCGGTGGATCTCGGGCGGCTCAAGCTCGTGGTGGTCGACGACGAGCCGGACACTCGCGAGATCCTGAGCGAGATCCTGTATGCGGCCGGCGCGACCGTGGCCACCGCGGCTTCGCTGACCGAGGCCCTGGCGCTGTGCGACCACTTCCGGCCGGACCTGCTGATCAGCGACATCGCGATGCCGGGCGGCGACGGCTACGCGCTCGTGCGCCAGCTCCGCCGCCGCGGCCCGCGGCGGGGCGGCGGGGTGCCGGCAATCGCGGTGAGCGCGCACGCGCGCGAGGAGGACCGGCGGCGCGCGCTGGCCGCCGGTTTCGTGCGCTACGTCACCAAGCCGGTCGAGCCCACCGATCTGCTCACCGCGGTGCGCGAGATCGCGGCCGGGCTCCCGGTCGCGACCGGCGCCGATGCCGGCGGCGCCGCCGAGGCGGGGCTCGAGCCGGCCGGCGCGGCGGGGGCCGGGGCGGCCGCGGCTGCCCACGGCGGCGGCGGCAACGGCCGGCCGAGGGGGGCCGCGGGTGCGGGGACCGCGGCCGCCGGCGATGGCGGGAGCCCGTCGCGGGGCGCTCGCGCGGGGCGTGGTGCCCGCCGCGGGCGCTCCGACGCGGCGGCGGGCGCTGCCGCCAAAGCCGGAGATTCCGCGGCTTCCGGGGATTCCGGAAGTCGCCTCGCCAATGGCTCCGGCGACGCCGGCAGCGGCGCCGATGCCGATGAATCGACGAGCGGTGCCGAGATATCGGGGCGGGGTGATGCCGACGCAGGCGCCCGGCGCATCCTGCTGGTCGAGGACGACGCCGACACGCGGGAGGCGTTGAAGACGCTGCTCGAGCTCAGCGGCCACCACGTGGCGGTCGCCGCCGACGGCGGCGAGGCGGTGGCGCACGTCGTCGCCTACCGGCCGGACGTGGCGCTGGTGGACATCGGCTTGCCGGAGATCGACGGCAACGAGGTGGCGCGCCGCATCCGCGCGCTGCTGGGCGCCGGCGGCATCTTCCTGGTCGCGCTGACCGGCTACGGCGGCGAGGCCGAAGAAGAGCTGGCGCGCGCCGCCGGTTTCGACGCCCACTTCACCAAGCCGGTCGAGCTCTCCCGCCTCGACCGCCTGCTCCGCACCCGCGGCCGCGCCGGCCACCAGGCGCCCTGAGGGGGGCGAGTCTCGTCCGGACGCGCGCACCACGAGCTTGCTTGCCGCTCGAGTGACGCTCCGGTCGCGCCGGAAGTGCTACCCCTATTCGACATAGCTCCACCCGTGGACCCACCTGCCGCTGGCCGGGATCAGATCTCCGTCCCGCGTCACCCACTCGAAGCCGTTAGCCATGATGTCGTTTCTGCGGAGGCGGGCAACCTGGCGGATCCCGCCGCCTAGATCGAGGTTGACCCATCGGCTGTAGCCGTCCTCCCCGACGACCGGCAGGCCGGCATGCCCGAGGGCGGCTCCGGCGATCGAGGGCAGAAGGTCGATCTCGAAGCCGTCATAGATTTTCTCGACGAGCCGCATGCCGCATTCGTCCGGCCGTGCGCGGAGATCGTCCTGAGAAAACCGCAGCGGTTCTTCCAGGAGCAGGTCCTCGTCCTGGAAACGGCTTATCTGGTACCTGTATGAGGGCCAGGCCGCGAGATCGCCGGGGAGCAAGCCCCAGCCCTGGAGACCCGTGATCCCGAGCGCAGCCCAGAACGGTCCCTGTGGAGGACGATGCCAGAGGGGTGCCTCGTCGAGAAGCGTCGCGATCAGCCGGGTGACCGAGATCACGTATCCCAGGAGCGCCTCCGGAGACAGCAGCCGCTCCGCATCGACGAAGGGCACTCGTCCGACCCAGAAGATCTCTTTCAAGGCCGCCTCGAACCTGACGCCGCCGCTCGCGAGGACGCGTAGAGAGATGATGTCGTCGCCGATCATGACCGGGGTCCCGGCTCCGGACTTCCTGAGCCTTGCGGCGCCGCGGTAGCTGGCCGTGGTGAAGTTGTAGCTGCCACGGGGAGTCCCACTGCGCGTAGGCTCAGTCAGCATTTCCGTCTCGCGCAGCTTCCGCAGGCTCAGATCGCCTGCCTGCTCCGGCTCGATCCCGAGCCAGAAACGGGCTGTCGGTTGCTCGAGGAGTGCCCGGACCTCCGCCTGCAACATCGCGCGGGCCTCTCCCGTCGCTTCAGCGGGCCGCGCCTGGTTGAAGGCTCGGCCGATATCGTCCCTCGACATCGGTACGATGCGGTCGCCGAATCGCCGCAGGAAGTACCGTCCGCCGCGACGATGGAGCGCAAAGGGACCCCTTCCGGGTCTGGGCTCGAGCGCAACCCGCAGGACTCGACCGTGCTCCGCCGTCCCTGTGCCGACGGGCTCGTCGGTCACCGTGACCTCTCCTGCCACGGGCGTCGGCTCGATGACGTCGAGCAAGTGGTCCTGGAGGCGCTGCCTGGCCCGCGCGGCCTCGGCGTGAGGCATGGCTTCGACCTCGTTCCTGCCCTGGCCTTCCTTGATCCCGATCCACACCTCTCCGCCCTGCGAGTTCAGCATGGCCACGGCTTCCCGTGCGATCTTGTCCGGCTCGGCGAGCGCAGCCAGCGATTTGTGCTCCAGCCTGTCGCCTTCGGGCTGATCGATCGGAACGCCGGGGCTCATGGTTGCCTCCTCTCGCCGCGCACGGCGGCGGCAGGGTCGAGCAGGAACTCCGGCAGGGCAATGAGCGGCACGTCCAAGCCATGGTCCGATACGGTGCCTCCATGTACCAGCAGCATCCGCGAAGCGCCGAGCGCGGACCCGGTCTGGCGCAGCAGCCTGATCTCCTCGGGTCGGATTCGGGTCGAGCTCTTCACCTCGATGCCCACGAGCTGGTCCTCGATTCGAACCACGAAGTCGATCTCGAGGCCATCTTCGGCTCGGTGATACCAGACCTCCGCCGGCAACTCACGCGTCACGGGGCGCAGATGGCGGAAGACGGCCGACTCGAACTGACGGGCGCGCTGCGTCCGGGGATCCGGCGCGAAGGCAGATACCAGGCCTGGGTCCGCGGCATAGATCTTCGGCTGGGAGCGCAACCTGGCGGCCGCCCGCTTGTGGTAGCGCTCGAGGCGAACCAGGAGCAGGGTCTCGGTCAACCTCTCCAACCACTCGCGCACCGAACGGGGGTCCGCGTCGAGGTCCCTGGCCCGCTCCGGCGCCTTGAAGATGGCTCCTGAGCTCTCGATCAGATAGGCGAAGAGCTTGCGCACGCGCTCGATATCGAGCCCTGTCCTGCCGAGGTCGCGGCGGATGGCGCGGTCCGCAATGTCTTCGCGTAGGCGACGGAATACCTCTGAGAGCTCGACAGTCAGCGCGTGCTCCAGCAGCCCAGGTCCTGGCCGGACGAGAGCGTGCTCGGGAAAGCCCCCCACCGCGAGGTAGCGCTCGATCAAGCCGCGTTCGCGGCTGAACGTCTCTTGGGTGGACTCCCCGGGAGCCGAGTTGAGAGCGAGGAACTCGCGGAAGGTCAAACCTTCGAGATGGAGCTCGTCCCAGCGGCCCTGGCCCGATTCCTTCCCGCCGCTGCGGATCCACGACGCAGCCGAACCCGTCGCGACCACGCGCAAGCCCGAGGCAGCATCGACGGCCTGCTTGAGCCAGCGGTCCCACCGTGGAACCAGGTTGATCTCATCCAGGAGGAGGACCCGGGGCTGATCCGGCTCGAAGCCCTCAGGGACCAGTGCCATGACCTGGCGCGGAGTCACGTCCGCGAGCAGGCGATCGTCCGAGAAGTCGAAATAGGTGAGGTTCGCGGGAGGACAGCCGGCGCTCAGGAGGTCGTCGGCGGTTTGCAGCAGTAGGACGGTCTTACCGACCTGCCGCGGACCCACCACGATCACCGCCCGTCGATCGGCCCAACGCCTTACGCGCTCGATGACCTGCGGCTGCAGCTCTCGCCTGACCGGGTAAATCGAGGCTCTCCGTGCATCGGCCGAGCGCCACCAGGGGTTCTGATCTTGAAGAATCTCCCGCAAGGGCTCTGTGTTCATGGGTACGTCAAGATGTCCTTTCCACGGACATTCTAGCACATCCTGATGTCTCTCTCTTGGGTGGTTGCGAGGCGATCAGCCGGCGCGCAGCAGGAGGACGGGGACGTCGACGCTGTGCTGGACGCGGTTGGCGGTGACGCCCAGGAAGAGGTCGGCGAGGAAGCGGTGGCCGTGGGTGCTCATCGCCACCAGGTCGCAGCCCTTCTCGCGCACCCAGCGCACGATCTCGTTGACCGGGTCGCCGTAGGCGAGCTCGGCCTGGGCGGGGATGCCCGCGGCCGCGAACTCGGCGCGCACGGTCTCGAGGTAGGCAGTGTCCTCGCGGATCTCCGGGCTGATCGCGTCGGAGCCGAAGGTCCGCGCCGCCCAGCCGGTCGCGACGTGGAGCAGCACGACGCTGCCGCCGGTGTGCTTGGCCAGCCGCTTGACGTGCTCGATGATCGCGCGGTCCGTCTTCGTGGTGTCCAGGGTGACGAGGATGGATTGGTACATGGCGTCGTCTGCCGAGGTTCCTGGTTGCGGGCCTTCGCGGTCGTGCGGGCGGCGCGTGGGCGAGCTCGCGATCAGCCGCCGGCGATCACGTGCCACGCGGTCCTGACCGACTCCGGCAGCCCGAAGACGTCCATGGCGGTGATCAGCAGCGCGCACGCCCAGCCGGCGGCGGCCAGCAACGGGCCGGCCTTCCAGGTCCCCATCCGGCGCCGCGAGCTGGCGAACCAGAGCAGCGGGAACATCGCCAACGGGAGCTGCAGCGCCAGCACCACCTGGCTGAGCGTCAACAGGTCGGTGACGCTGCTGTCGCCGCGCAGCCCGATCACCAGCACCGCCGGCAGGATGGCGAGCGAGCGCGTGATCAAGCGCCGCAGCCACGGCTTCAGGCGCCAGTGCATGAAGCCCTCCATGACCACCTGGCCGGCGAGCGTGCCGGTGATCGTGCTGCTCTGGCCGCTCGCCAGCAGGGCGATCGCGAACAGCAGGCTGGCGGCGAAGGTCCCGAGGAGCGGCGCCAGGGTGAGGAAGGCGATCCGGATCCAGTCGCTGGCCGGCGTGAACGTCACCACCTGGCCGCCGGGCACGGTCACCGCGGTCTTGCCGTAGAACACCATCGCCGCGAGCACCAGGATCGCCGCGTTGACGAAGAAGGCCACGGTCAGCGCGGCCGTCGCGTCGATGGTGTTGAAGCGGATCGCCATGCGCATGGACGCCGGGTCCTGCTGCAGCCTGCGGCTCTGCACCAGCGCCGAGTGCAGGTAGAGGTTGTGGGGCATGACCGTGGCGCCGATGATGCCGATCGCCACGTACATCATACCTGCCTGGCGAAAGCCCGGCGTCAGCAGGGCGCGGCCCATCTCGGGGAAGTCGGGACGGGTCGCGGGCAGGACGAAGATCTCGATGAAGTAGCAGATGCCGATGGTCGCCACCAGCAGCAGCACGACGGCCTCGATGGAACGCATGCCGAAGCCCTGCAGCGCCAGCAGCAGCAGCACGTCGAGGCCGGTGATGACCACCGCCCAGAGCAGCGGGATGTGGAAGAGCAGGTTGAGCGCCACGGCGCTGCCGAGCACCTCGGCGAGATCGCAGGCGCCGATCGCCACCTCGCAGAGCAGCCAGTTCGGCCAGCGGCTCCAGCCGGGGAGCCAGTCGCGGCAGCACTGTGCCAGGTCCTTGCCGGTGACCACTCCCAGGCGGGCGGCGATGACCTGCATCACGATCGCCATGGCGCTCGCCAGCGCCACCACCCACAGCAGCGAGTACTTGAACTGGGCGCCTCCCTGCAGGTCGGTGCCCCAGTTGCCGGGGTCCATGTAGCCGACGCTGACCAGCAGCGCCGGCCCGACGAAGGCCCGCCAATGGCGCCAGAACCCCTCGTCGGGGCGCGGCACCGCCACCGTCGAGTGCATCCCCTCGAGCGAGCGATGGCCAGGGGAGGCCGGCCGCGGGAGGTCGGGTCTCGGGGCGTCGGGGGTCGTCTCGGGGATCATGGAGGAGGGCTCGGCGCGGGGGGGGGGGCCTTCGAGGTCTCAAAATATTAAATCATAGGAGCCAAAATGGCGCAAGGCGAAGGGAGCCGGGGGTAGTGTCCTGGCCAGACCGGGGACGAGGAGCGGTCCGCCGAGGATCAGCGAGGGATGGCGGCGTGGATGCGCCGCGCCGCCCTGGCGCCGATGACCAGGGGCGGGTGGCCGGCGGCGAGCAGGGTCACCGCGTCGGCGGCGGCGTCGTGGCTCTCGACGAGCACCAGGCTCCCGGGCACCAGGCCGTGCTCGTCGGCGAACTTCAGGAACTGCGGGTCCTCGGACTCGACGCGGGCCACCTGGACCTCCTGGCCTGCGGCGAAGTCGGCCAGGGTCTGCACGTGACGGTGGACGACCGCCCCGGCGGCGTCGGGGATGGGATCGCCGTGGGGGTCGGCGGTGGGGTGGCCGAGCAGGTCGTCGATCCGTTGCAGCACCTTCTCGGAGACGGCATGCTCGAGGACCTCCGCTTCCTCGTGGACCTCGCTCCAGTCGAGTCCCAGCGCCTTGACCAGGAAGAGCTCGACCAGGCGGTGGCGGCGGAGCACGTGCAGGGCCAACTTCTCGCCGCTGCGGGTGAGCCGGACGCCGGAGCGGGGCTCGTAATGGACCAGGCGCTCCTCGTCCAGGGCCTTCACCATGGTGGTCACGGTGCCCGGCACGACGCCCATCACGGCCGCGAGGCGGCCCATCGGCACCAGGCGCTCCGGCGAGCGCTGCTGTTCCATGTACAGCCGCTTGACGTAGTTCTCGACGGTGCTGCTGGGCATCGGCGGCCAGTCTAGTCCCGCTTCGCGCGGCAGGCAATCGCGGGCGGCAGGCCCGCTCGCCCGGCTCGCCCGCCAGTCCCGGGCCCCGTCGCTGCCCGCGGGTCGTGGATCAGTCTGTCCTGCCTTCCGCCTTCTGTCGCCTTGCCGTCCGCGCGGCGAACCTGATACATAGCCTGCTGCGGCGCCGTTCTCGCGATGCCCTTCTCATCCCCTCCTCGACGCTGCGGCCGCCTCGGCTCGCCGGGCGGCCTGCGCGGTCCGGGCGGCCTGGTGATGGCCATGGCGCTGGCAGCCGTAGCCATCATGGTGACCGCTCCGGCGCTGGCGCAGGACAACTACGAGATCCAGGTCTACGGCGCCGACACGGTGGCGCCCGGCAGCACCATGGTCGAGCTGCACAGCAACTTCACCTTCCGCGGCGGCAACGAGGCCGAGCAGGGGGTGCGCCCGACCGCGCACGCGCTGCACGAGACGCTCGAGGTGACTCACGGGTTCTCGCCGTGGTTCGAGGCCGCGCTCTACACCTTCACCAGCGCGCAGGCGGGTTACGGGTGGGACTGGGTGGGCAATCACCTGCGCCTGCGGGGACGGGTGCCGGCGGCCTGGGACTGGCCGGTCGGCCTCAGCCTGTCGACCGAGTTCGGCTACCAGCGGCGGGTGTTCTCGGCCGACACCTGGACGATCGAGCTGCGGCCGATCGTCGACAAGAAGCTGGGGCGCTGGTACCTCGCCTTGAATCCGACGCTCGACCGTTCCTTCCACGGCCCAGGCACCGCCCAGGGTGTGGTCTTCTCGCCGAACTTCAAGGCGGGCTACGACCTCACCAGGAAGATCAACGCGGGGATCGAGTACTACGGCACCCTGGGGCCGCTCTCCGGCTTCGATCCGGTCGCCCAGCAGCAGCACCAGATCGTGCCGTCGCTCGACCTCGACCTCGGCCCAGCCTGGGAATTCAACTTCGGGGTCGCCTTCGGCGTGACCCACGCGACCGACCACCTGCTGGTCAAGATGATCCTCGGCCGCCGTTTCGGGGGCGGCGGAGGCTAGAGGGAAACCAGGGCGAAACGCCTGCCTCAATCGCGGCGCAAGGCGCTCATCGGGTCGACGCGGGTGGCGCGCCAGGCCGGCACGCCGGCGGCGACCGCCGCGGCGAGCGCGAGCAGCAGGGGAGCCGCGGCGAAGGCGGCCGGATCGAGAACGCCGATGCCGTAGAGCAGGCTCGCCACCCAGCGGGCGAGTGCGACGGCGGCGAGCGTGCCCGCCACCGCGCCGGCGGCTGCCAGGGAGGCCGCGCGCCCGGCGATCAGGCGCAGCACGTCGGCGCGGCGGGCGCCGAGCGCCATGCGCAGGCCGATCTCCTGGGTGCGGAGCGTCACCAGGTACGACATGACGCCGTAGAGGCCGACCGCCGCCATGAGCAGCGCGGCGGCGGCGAAGAAGCCGAGGAGCGTGGCATCGAAGCGCCGCGGCGCCAGGCGGTCGGCGATCAGGCGCTCGACGGTCGAGGTCCAGGCGATCGGCTGGTCGGGATCGAGGCGATGGACCTCGAGGCGCACGGCGGCGGCGAGGGCCAGCGGATCGCCCTTGGTGCGCAGCGTCACCATCAGGCTGCGGCGCGGATACTGCGCCTCGGGCAGGAACGACTCCAGCCAGGGGCGGGAGCCCGGCGCCGCGCGGTGGCTGTCGGCGACGACGCCGACGATCGTCAGCCAGGGGCTGGAGGCGTCGCGCCGCCCGTAGGCGACGTGCTGGCCGACCGCGTTGGCGGCCGGCCAGAAGCGCTGCGCCATGCTGGCGTTGACGATCACGGCCGGCGGCGCCGCGGGTCCGTCCGCGGCGGTGAAGGCGCGGCCCTGGAGCAGGGGCAGGCCGAGAGCGCGCAGCGCCCCGGGAGTGATCGCGTCGCGGGTGAGCGGCTCGGCGACGTAGCCGCCGTCCGCCGGCCGGCCGGCGACGGTGAAGGAGCCGGCGGCGTTCGGCAGCGGTCCCAGCAGCAGGCTCTCGATCGAGCCCACCGCCCGCACCCGCGGGTCGGCACGCAGGCGCTCCTCGAGGCGGTCGAAGAACTGCTGCCGCGCGGTGCCCTGGGAGTAGCGGGCCGCGGGGAGCGAGATCCTGGCGCCCAGCAGGTGGTCGGGCCGGAAGCCGGGGTCCAGGCCCTCGAGGCGCAACAGGCTGTGGAGCAGCAGGCCGGAGCCGGTCAGCAGCACCACCGCGAGCGCCAGCTGCGCCGCCACCAGCGCCTGGCGCAGGCCGTGGCTGCCGGCCGCGGCGCCGGCGGTGCGCTCGCGCAGCCCGGCCAGGAGATCGTGCCGCAGCGACCGGAGGGCCGGCGCGAGCCCGGCCAGCAGGCCGGCCGCGGCGCAGGCGGCGAAGGCGAAGAGGGCGGCCCCCGGGTCGAGGCGCACGTCGCGCAGCGGCTCGAGCTCGGCCGGTGCGAGCGCCGGCAGGCCGTGCACCGCCCAGGCCGCGAGCAGCAGGCCGAGCGCCCCGCCGAGCAGGGAGAGCACCAGGCTCTCGGCCAGCAGCTGGCGCACCAGCCGGCCCGGTCCCGCCCCCAGCGCCAGTCGCGCCGCGATCTCGCGCTGGCGGGCGACGGCGCGGGCGAGCTGCAGGCTGGCGACGTTGGCGCAGGCCACGAGCAGCACGCCCAGCACCGCCGCGGCCAGCACCAGCAGGCCGCCGCGCACCGGCTCCGCGGCCTGGTCCCGCAGCTTGACCAGCACCGTGCCCGCGCGCCGGTCGGTGCTCGGGAACTGCTCGCCGAGACGGCGATTCAAGGCATTCAGCTCGGCGGTCGCCTGGGCGAGGCCGAAGCCCGGGCGCAGGCGGGCGACGACCGAGAGCCAGATGGAGCTGCGGCTCGCGTGCAGCTCTGGAACCGGAGCGAGCGGCACCCACAGCTCCTGCTGGCGGTCCGGGAAGGTGAAGGCCGCGGGCATCACGCCGATCACCACGTAGGGCTGGGCGTTGATCTGCAAGCGGCGGCCGACGATCGTCGCGTCGGCCCCGAAGCGGCGCGTCCAGAGGTCGTGACCGAGCACCACGACGCGGTCGTTGCCAAGGACGTCCTCGCCCTGCACGAAGGTGCGGCCGAGCGCGGCATGCACTCCGAGCACCGAGAACAGGCTGGCGCTGGCCGCGAGGCCGCGCAGCTGCTCGGGCTCGTCGCCGGCGCCGGTGAGCACGAAGGACTGCCGCTCGAAGGCCGCGGCGCCCGCGAGCGAGGCCGCGAGGCGCCGGGTGTCGGCGAAGCGCGGGTAGGACATCTCGTCGCGCGGGAAGCCATGCTGGTGATCGTCCAGCCACACCATCACCAGGCGGTCGGGGTCGCCGAGCGCCGGCTGGCGCAGCAGCACCGACTCGACGACGCTGAACACCGCGGTGCCGGCGCCGATGCCCAGCCCCAGGATCAGCACCGCGAGAGCGGTGAAGCCGGGGTTGCGGCGCAGCATCCTGGCAGCGAAGCGCGCGTCCTGCAGGGTGGCGGCCAGCAGCTCGAAGGGGCGCACGGCAGGGTCTCCTTGCAGGGCGGGACGGGCTCGGTGCCGGGGATCGGTCCCTATCCTACTACCGTGAAACTACCGTGAAGAGCGGGTCGAGGTTACCAGGCCGGCGCCGGGTTATGAGGTGATGAAGGGACGGTTCACGCACGAACTCTTCTATCTGGCTATGCTGCGGATGTGGAAGGGGCAGAGGGCCTGACGTCCGAGATCGTCCATCGGCGCCTCGTGGCGCAACGGATCTCGAGCGGTGCGCTCGGCGAGCCCGGCGCCGTGGTCGCCTGGCTCGGCGCGGTGCAGGCCCAGGACTACCGGGCCGCATTGTGGGCCATTGGCCTTCGCACCACCGATGCGCGCGAAGCGGATGTGGAGCGGGCGATCGCAGACCGACGCATCGTCCGCACCTGGCCGATGCGGGGTACGCTGCACTTCGTCGCCGCCGACGACGCGCGCTGGATGACCGAGCTGCTGGCGCCTCGCCGGGCCGCGGCCGGGGCGGGTCGCCTGCGCGCCCTCGGCATCGACGAGCGCGCCCTGACTCGCGCCCGCCGCGTGCTGGTCCGGCATCTCGAAGGTGGCCGCCAGGTCACGCGGCCGGCGGCGTATCGAGCCCTCGAGCGCGCCAGGCTCGCGCCAGGTGAGCAGCGCGGGCTGCACATGCTCTGGCGGCTCGCGCAGGACTGCTTGATCTGCTTCGGCCCACGCCAGGGCAAGCAGCAGACCTTCGTCCTGTTCGAGGAGTGGCTGCCGCGGGCCCGGCGCCTGCCGCGCGAGGAGGCGCTCGCCGAGCTGGCCCAGCGCTACTTCAGCGGGCACGGTCCCGCGACGCTTCGCGACTTCGCCTGGTGGTCGGGACTGAAGCTGGCGGACGCACGTCTCGCCGTCAGCCTTGCCGGCAGCCGGCTCCAAGAGGAAATGGTCGACGGCGAGCTCCACTGGTTCACCGATCTCCCGGCGCCGCGAGTCGCCGCGGATGATCGGGCCTACGCCCTTCCCGCGTTCGACGAGTTTCTCGTCGGTTACACCGACCGCAGCGCCGCCCTCGACGCCGCCGCGTCGCGCCTGGTGATCGCCGGCGGGATGTTCAAGCCGGTCATCGTCGCGGGAAGCCGCATTCTCGGCACCTGGAAGCGCCGCATCGGACGAGGCGAGGTCGTGTGCTCGATCGTACCGTTCGCGAAGCTGCACCAGGCGACTTTGAGGGCCGCGCTTGCTGCGCTCGAGCGGTACGCGCGCTTCGTTGGGCTCGACCTGCGCGAAGGCCCTACGTCGCCAGCCTAGCTTGGCGAGTTACTCGCGAGTCATCGAGCCTCAGCAGGCGAGCCATTCGCGAGGCCAAGGGACTGGGCAGACTGGGCAGCGAATGATTGACTCATCACCATGAGTCGATTAGACTACCTCCATGAGTAAACGCCTTCAGGTCCTGGTGGAAGAAGACGAGTTGCAGGAGATCCAACGCGCCGCGCGACAAGAGCGATTGACGGTCGCCGAGTGGGTGCGTCAAGCCCTGAGAGAGGTGCGCAGGCAGCGCCCCCAGGCGAGCTTGGAGCGCAAGCTCGCGGCGATCCGCAAGGCGGCTGAATACGCGGCTCCTACGGCCGACATCGATCAGATGCTGGCCGAGATCGAGCGTGGCTATCAGGGCGGGGTGCGGGAGTGATCTTCATCGACTCGAACATCCCCATGTATGTCATTGGCCGTCCGCATCCTCACCGGGAGGGAGCGCAACGCCTCCTCGAGAGAGCCGCGGTGGCCGGCGAGCGATTGGTCACCGATGCCGAGGTTCTGCAAGAAATCCTTCACCGTTATGATGCCCTGCGCCAGCGGCAATGGATTCAACCCGCCTTCGACGCTCTCCTCGGAGTGGTGGACGAGGTCCTCCCGGTCGAGCTTGCCGACCTCGAGCGTGCCAAGGAGCTCCTGCTCTCGAGCCAGCGCCTCTCGGCCCGCGATGCTTTGCATCTGGCGCTGATGCGGCGTCACGGCATCGCCGACATCATGACCTACGACGCCGGTTTCGATGGCCTCGCCGGAGTGCGCCGGCTGCGCGAGTAGCGCTTCGCTCTCGCCCTCAGGCGAGCAGATCCTCGACGTGCACCGGCAGCTTGCGGATGCGTTTGCCGGTCGCGTGATAGAGGGCATTGGCGATCGCCGCCGCCACGCCGACCTCGCCCACCTCCCCGACACCTCGCGCGCCGATCTTCGAGGCGTGCTCGTCATGCTCGTCGACGAAGAAGACGTCGATGTCGCGCGGAATGTCGGCATTGACCGGCAGCATCACACCGGAGAGGTTCTTCGACAGGAATCGCCCATGACGGCGATCCATCACGCTCTCCTCCAGCATGGCGCGCCCGTAACCCCAGATGATCCCGCCGATGACCTGCGACCGCGCCGTGCGCGGGTTGACGATGCGCCCCACCGAGTACCCGGCGACAGCGCGGCGCATCCTGGCGAGCCCGAGCGCCTCATCCACCTCCATCTCGACGAACACGGCTCCCCAGGTCAAGATGGCATACCTGGACCGGCTGCCGTTCAGATCGAACGGCGCTCCATCGGGAGCGAAGGCCCCCTCGGCGACGACCTCCGCCACTCCCAGCTCGCCCAGGATGGCGCCCCACCGTTCGGGTGGGACCGCGCCGCTCTTGCCGCCGGCGCCGCTCGCCGCGGCCAGCGCCGCGACCTTGGCCTTGAGCTTCTCCGCGGCGTCCGCGACCGCGGAGCCGACGCACATGGTGGTCGACGAGCCGAAGGTGCCGCCGGTCTCCGGCAGGCTGGTGTCGCCGCGCCGCAGTTCGATCCGCTCGGCCGGGATCCCCAGCACCTCGGCGGCGATCTGCGGCAGCACCGTGGCGGCCCCGTTGCCGATCTCCTGGCATCCCGCCTCGACGGTGACCGCGCCATCCGCCGCGAAGCGGACGCGAGCGCTGGCGGCCATGCGGTTGGCTCCCATGATGGCCGATGCCATTCCCCAGCCGATGAGCTTTTCGCCGTCTCTCATGGCACGGGGAGCGCGCGGGCGCCGCGACCAGCCGAAGCGTCGCGCCGCTTCGGCGTACGCCTCGCGGAGCTTCTTGGACGAGAAGGGCTTGCCGCTCAAAGGATCGGCCTCGGCATGGTTGCGCAGGCGCAGCTCGAGCGGATCGACGTCGAGCTGGACGGCCAGCTCGTCCATCGCGCTCTCGAACGCGAACATGCCGGGCCCCTCGTGGGGAGCACGCATCGCCGTGGGCGTGCTGACGTCCGCCTTGACCACCCGCGTGCGCACGAGGAGCGCCGGGGTGGCATACAGACCGCGCGCGCCGGCGTTGCCGAACTCGACGTAGTCGTCGAACTGTGAGGTCAGGCTCGCCGTCTCGTGGACGACGGCGCGGAGAGCGCCGTCACCATCGGCGGCCAGCCGCACGCGGGACCGCATCATGGGTTGATAACCGCAGCCGGTGAAGCAGCCCGCGCGTCCGAGCGCGAGCTTGACCGGACGGCCGGTGAGCCTGGCGCCAAGGGCCGCCAGGACCTGGTGGGGCCAGACGGTGCCCTTGGAGCCGAAACCCCCGCCGGTGTACGGGCAGCGGACGTGGACGTTCTCGGGAGGGATCCCGAACACCGCCGACAACCCGTAGCGGACTCCGTACGTCCACTGCGTGGCGTCGTGCACGTCGAGCGTCTCGCCGCGCCACTCGGCCACCGTCGCCGGTGGCTCCATGACGTTGTGGTGGCGGCATGGCGTCATGTAGGTCTCGTCGATCGCCGCCGCCGCATTCTCGAAGGCGGCTTCGACCTCGCCTTTCCGGGCGTCGATCTCCAGGATCGCGAAGCCGTTGCCTTCACTGCCGCCGGGCGGCACGACCTCCCGGCCGTCCTCGAAGGTGGCATGCCGGAGCCGCTCATAGGTTGGCCGCAGGCGGGCCGCCCCTTCCGTCGCGGCTTCCAAGGTCTCCGCCAGCACCAGCGCCAGCGGCTCTCCCTCGTAATGGATCTCCGCGCTCTGCAAGGGCAGGTGGGATTGACCGAACGGCAGCACCGCCGCGGGTCCGAGCTTGGGCACGTCGCTGTGAGTGAGCACCCTCAGCACGCCGGGCACGGCCAGCGCGTTCCGGGCGTCCAGGCCGGTCAAGCGCCCGCGGGCGATCGACGAGGCGACCACCATGGCGTGCAGCGTGCCGGGGGGGGCCTCCTCGCCGGCGTACTTCGCCTCGCCGGTGACCTTGGCGCGTCCGTCGTGGCGGGGGATCGGTGCCCCGATGCCCGCGGTGGGCCGATGGTCCTGTCCCACGATCGGGGCGGCAGCCTCTCGCGGCTCGCTCATGCGACACCTCCCGCGGCCAGCAGGGCGCGACATGCGGCGTGTCTCGCCAGCGCCACCTTGAACTCGTTTCCGGCCAGGGGGCGCGCGGCGGCGAGCGCCGCCCCGAGGGCGCGGTCGACGGACGATGCGTCGAGCGTCTGGCCGGCGAGCGCGTTCTCGGCCGGCGTCAGCCGCCATGGCTTCTGGGCCACGGAACCGAGCGCGATGCGCGCGGAGCGGATGCGTGCGCCGTCGCATGCCACCGCGGCGGCGACCGCGACCAGCGCGTACTCATAGGACTCGCGCTCGCGCACCTTCAGGTACGCCGAGTGGCGCGAAACGTCGCCGACAGGCACGCTGTACCCGACGATCAGCTCGCCGCGCTGCAGGCGGTTCTCGATCGCTACCGAGGCGCCGTCGCCACCGGGGCCGCCCGCCGGGGGTGGATGGGCTCGTGCCGCCTCTTCCTGCGTCAGGTGGAAGTCCGTCATCAGGATCTCGCGCGTACCGGTGGGGCCGGCCAGGTGCACGGTGGCGTCGAGAGCGGCCAGCGCCACGGCGGGGTCCGACGGCTGTGTCGCGACACACTCGTCGGTGCCGCCGAAGAGCGCCAGGCGCGCGTAGCCGCTGTCCCTGGCCGCGCAACCCGTGCCGGGAGCGCGCTTGTTGCACGGCCACGGCATCGCGCCGGCGGCCGCCGCCTCTGCCCGGAAGTACGGACAGCGCGTCTTCTGCAAGACATTGCCGCCGATCGTCGCGAGATTGCGCAGCTGCGCCGACGCGGCCTTGAGGCACGCCTCGGCGAGGACGGGCGCCGCCGTGCGCACCAGCGAGCTCTCGCCGATCTCGTTGAGCGTCGCGAGGGCGCCGATGCGGAGGACGTCGCCGTGAACCGCGATGCCACGCAGCTCCAAGAGCCGGCCGATGTCGACGACGGCATCCGCGTCGGCGATGCCGAGACGCATCCAGTTGAGAAGCTCGGTGCCGCCGGCAATGGCGACCGCTCCGTCCGCGAGCGCCGCCACCGCCTGAGTCAGATCCGTGGCGCGCCCATAAGCGAAGTCACGCATGATCGTTCTCCCTAGCCGCCTGCGCCACGGCGGCGACGATCTGGGGGTAGGCGGCGCAGCGGCAGATGTTCCCGCTCATCCACTCGGCGATCTCCGACGGGGAGCCCGCGTGGCCTTCCTGGATACAGGCGACGGCAGAGACCAGCTGGCCCGGGGTGCAGTAACCACACTGGAAGGCGTCGTGATCGATGAATGCCTGCTGCACGGCGTGCAACCTGCCGTCAGGCCCGGCCAGACCTTCGACCGTGGTGACCTCTCGACCATCGCAGGAGGCGGCCAGGGTCATGCAGCCGTTGACGCGGTGCCCGTCCACCAGCACCGTGCAGACCCCGCATGCCCCCTCGTTGCACCCCTTCTTGGTGCCCGTGAGCCGCAGGCGCTCCCGCAACAGGTCGAGCAGCGAGACTCGCGCCTCATGGGTCACCGCCATCGCCCTGCCGTTGACCGAGACGCGGGTGGTAACCGTCCTGGCAAACGACACCGTCTGCGCCGTGGCGCTCATCCCTGCCTCCTCTCGTCGCCCCCACGTTCGTCGCCGCCCCCCCGATGCGGGTGGGTGCGGGCGGGCGACAGCTCGTGACACCGAGCAGTGTGGCTCTTCCGGGCCCCAGGCGTAACTAGGGGAGCGCGCCAATGTACTTGCATGACGCGCCATTTCTCTGGCCGGCCGTGCTAACCTGCCGGCGAAGCACGGGGGCCACGGTTGCACGGCACGAGGGCACGATGACCACGGTGCGCGTTCCGGACCGTTTCAGGGTCCCGAAGGTTCTCTGGCTCTGGCTCGAGCGGTTGGGGCTCACCCCGATGGCCGTGCTGCGCCAGAGCAGGCTGCCGAGCGCGCTCTACGACGGCGTCAGGACCACGGTCACCACGGCGCAATACTTCGCGCTCTGGCGCGGCATCGCCAAGCTGCGTCCGCAACCGGACCTCGGGCTGCGCCTGGCGCGCGAGCTGGAGGTCGGCCAGCTGCCGCCGGCGACTCTCGCCTCGTTTCACGCCCGTGACTACCGCGATGCGCTCGGCCGCCTCGCCCGGTTCAAGCAGCTATGTTCTCCCGAGGAGATGCGTCTCCACGAGGCCGGCGGAGAATGCGCCGTCGAGATCGAATGGATGCGGGCGGGCGAACCGACCCCGCCGCTGCTCGTGGACGCCACGCTCGCATTGGTCCTCGAGCTAGGGCGGCGGGGGACGCAGGCGGCGCTGAAACCGGTGCGCGTGGAGCTCGTGCGGCCGCGCGGCGCGAAGCGAGTCCATGAAGGCTTCTTCGGCTGCGACGTGAGGTTCGGCGCAGCGCGCGACGCGCTCGTGCTGGGCATGAGCGATCTCGCTCGCCCGTTCGTCACCTACAACCCGGAGCTTCTCGAGATGCTTCAGCCGTCGCTGGTGAGGGCGCTCTCGGGCCAGCAGGCGGACGGCGCGGTCCGCGACAAGGTGAAGTGGACGCTCAGGCGCCTGCTCGCCGACGACCGGCCGGACCTTCCGGCCGTCGCGAGGGAGCTCGGCTTGAGCAACCGTACGCTGCAGCGCCGGATCGCCGAGGAAGGAGCGACGTTCCGGCAGCTCCTCGCCGAAGCGCGGCAGGAGCTCGCGCGGACCTACCTGCGGGAGGCGTCGATCGAGATCACCCAGCTGGCGCACCTCGTCGGCTACGAAGACCCGAACTCCTTCTATCGCGCGTTCCGCTCCTGGGAGGGGACGACGCCAGGCCGCTGGCGATCGCGAGAAGACCAGGCGAGCCCTGGCGCCTGAACCTCAGTCGGACATCGATCCATATCTGCGGTTCAGCGCGTCCGGGTTCAGGGTAGGGTAGGCGCCGCCGCGGTCTGACCGCGGCGGCGCGCTTGGTTCTAGCGCCGCGACGGCAGCGTCATCAGCAGTTCTGGGTGGTGCAGGGGGTGCTGGGGTTCGATGTGTTGGTACAGGGCAGACAGGTGGCTCCCGCGCAATTCGTGGCGCAGCTTGCCGCGGTGCAGTTGTTCGAGGTGGTGCAGCCGGCGGTGTTGCCGCCGGCCACGCCGCTGAGCGCTTGGCCGGTGAGCGAGCGCAGGGTTTCACGGGTCAGTTTCAAGGACTTCGATTGGAGCTTCTTCATGGTGCTCTCCTTGGAGAATGCGTGCGGGACCACGGTTGGCCCCGGCGCGTAGCGGCATTCTCTCTCCTGTTGTGAGTCGCGCGCTATCAAAAAGCTGCCCAAGCAGCGCCACCTCCAATCCTGCCTGTCAGAGCGGCGCAGCGCTTGCTGGCCAGATCATGGCAGCTCTATTGCATGATCCTGTTTTGCCGGCTAGAGTCGACTACGTGCAGGAGGAGCCATCGAATAGTGGGAGTAGCCGATTGCGCTACGCGCTGGATGGTGGCCACGGGTGTCGCCACGGCGGGCCGCTGGCACTGTCATGCGGAGGCGGCGCAGGCTCAGGAGCGGATCCAACCCTGGCCCATGATCTCGTTCTGCCATGGCGGGGCGTACGTGGCCACGACGGACGAGACCAGGAGACTGGTCGATGGAACCGCGATCCTGGCGGTTCGCGGGGGACAACGGTACCTGACGCGCGGAGCCTCTCGCGGCGCGCCGTTCGGGACCTCGTTATCGATTCACCCAGACTTGCTGACCGACATCCTCGGCGACACGGCTCGAACCGACGAGCATGGTTTTCAGGGCCTTGTGGGGCCGATCAGCCCGGCCCTCCGAATCCAGGAAGCAGCGCTCTTTTCCTCTCTTGCCGGGCTCGATGGCAGAGGCAATCTGTGGTTCGAGGAGCAGGTCATCGCGCTCTTCGCTACCGCCGTTGCCCAGCTTGGCGCCAAGCCTCTGCCGGGCAAGAGCGACGCTGCGAGCAAGGCACGCGATATCGTCGAGGCCGCCAAGACCGTGTTGGCCGATCACTTCCGAGGGCCCATCAGCGTTGCTGACGTCGCAAAGCGCGTCGGCGTTTCTTCTCTTTATCTGTGCCGTCTCTTCCGGCGCATCGAAGCCTCCTCATTGCATCAATACGTCATCTGGCTGCGCCTCAATGCGGCGATCGAGGAGCTGGCTGACGCTGGTAACCTTTCGGACGTCGCTTACTCCCTCGGTTTTTCGCAGCATAGCCACTTCTCGGAGACATTCAGGCGCCGTTTCGGCAGGACCCCATCGGCGGTGAGAAACGAGCTGCGACGAAGCGGGCGAACTGCATCCGAGCTTCGCGGCGCCGGCCGCCCTGCGCAGGACTGATCGAGTCCTGGTCATGAGTCAAGGATCGTCGGGATTTCGGGAGCCCGGCCGGGGCACGGACGACGGCCGCGGCTCGAGGACGATGGGGACGAAGCGGGGCTCGGAGAGCTGGCCTTTCTCGAGGGTGCGGAGGACCAGGCCGGAGCCCGTCGCGGTGGCGGCGCAGCTGGAGAGAAGGATCCAGGCGTCGGTGCGGGGGATGAGGACCTGGGCGACGGGGAGGTGCTCGCCGCTGCGGGTGGTGACGTCGGTCGGGGCTGCGCCGAGCTCGGTCCAGGCGCCGCCGCTGCCGAGGCGGGTGAGCACGACCCGCTCGGCGGCGGCGGCGCGGCGGTCGAACCAGACGAGCTGCAGGCCGCCGCGGCGATCGCCGAAGGGCAGGTCGATGCCGTAGTCGATGCCCTGGCGCCACATGCCGGTGGTGTCGCCGCCACCCCAGGGGGTCCAGGTCGAGCGGCGCCAGGTCTTGCCGGTGTCCGCGGAGAGGTAGGCGACGCCGTCGGCCGTGAGATAAGCGGCCTCGGTGCTGGTCACCGCCAGCAGCTGGCCGCGGCGGGCGGGGGCGATGCCGGGGAGGCCCTGGACCCAGGTGCTAGGGGGTCCGCTGGCGGAGAACATGCCGGTGCCGCTGATCACGCCGTCGCGTCGCTGCGGGGCCGGCACGGCTTGCGGCTGGCCGACGGCGGTCACCGCCAGGCTGCCATGGCTCTTCCATTGGTTCCCTTCGTAGCGGAAGGCGAGGGCCTGGACCAGGCCTTCCTGGTTGGCGCCGGTGTGCGCCACGAGCCAGGGCGCGCCGCTGCCGTCGTAGGTCGCGGCAGCGGTGCTGGCGCTGGGCAGGTTCAGGGGCTCGCCGAGCGGCTGCCAGCGGCCGCCGTCGAAGCGCACCGGTTGCAGGCAATTGGCGCCGCAGGGCTGCAGCGCCAGCACCGGCCCGGGGCCGACCGAGCCGCCGAAGCGGCCGCCAGGCTGCTCGGGGTAGGCATGGGCCTCGCGCACGGCGCTGCCCGCGGCGCCTTCGGTCCCGGCGCCGATGGCACCGGCGGTGCCGGCGCTCTCGAGGACGACGATCCAGGAGCCGGTCCCGCCGCCGGGTGCGGCCACCGCGATCAGGACGCGCCCGGCCTCGGTGTCCATGCCGATGACGGTCAGCGCGGTGGTCGAATCGCAGATGGCGCGGGTGGCGGCCGCCGGTGCGGGCGGCGGCTCGGCCGGCGCGGCGACGGCAGCGAGAGCGGCGGCGGCGGCGAGAGCGGCGGCGAGAGCGGCCACGGTGGCAATCGGCACGCGGCGGGCGGCGCGGGCGTGAGGCGGCTGGGAGCCGCGGTGTTTCATGATCGTTCTCCTCCCGAGGCGGCCGCGCGGACGATGCGCGCCGGCACGCCGGCGGCCGTGGCGCCGGCCGGCACGTCGGCGACCACCACGGCGCCGGCGGCGATGGTGGCGTCGTCGCCGACGGTGACGCCGCCGAGCACGAGCGCGCCGGCGCTGATGGTGACGCGGTCGCCGACCCGCGGATAGTCGAGCTCGTCGAAGCGGGCCTCGCCGAGGGTCACGCCGTGCAGCAGCGTGCAGTCTTCGCCGATCACCGTGTAGCCGCCGACCACCAGGCCGACGCCGTGAGCGATGATGCAGCCGCCGCCGATCTCGGCCCGGGGCAGGATGTCGACGCCGCAGGCGCCGATCGCCCAGCGCCGGCACACGGCAGGCAACACCGGTACGTGCCAGCTTAGCAGCGTGTGGCCCAGGCGGTAGGCGAGCAGCGCCTGGAAGCCGGAGTCGAGAAGCAGCGCGTCGAGCAGCGTCACCCAGAAGCCGCGTCCCTTGATCTGGCGCAGGCGGCGGAAGTCGCGCGCCAGCAGCGGTCCCAACGGCACCCGCGGCGGCGGTGGCGGGGGGGTGGTGGTGCCCCGCCGGACGCCACCCGCGGTGGCACCATCGGTCCCGGCGGAGCCGCCCTTCTCGGCGGCGGGCGCCGGTCCGGGCGCCGGTTCGGGTGCCGGTCTCGGCTCCGTACTCATCGGCCTGCACCTCCGTGGGTGCCCGACGCGTTGGAGGTTGGCCCAGGCGTCGCGCCGCTGCCGCTGCCGCCGCCGCCGCGCAGGGCGCGCAGCAGCCCCACGCGCGGCAGGCGGCTCCACCAGCGGTAGGCGCCGCTCGCCTTCAGCAGCAGCTCGAAGCGGCCGTCGCGGGGATTTACCGGCAGGCGGGGCAGCGCGAAGGCGTCGCCGGGGCGTGCCGCCGAGACGCCATGGATGGCGGCGGCGGCGGCATAGCCGGCGGCCGCGGCCGCGGCGCGGACGCGAGCGTCGAGGCGGCCGTAGGGATAGCAGAGGGTGGCGACCGGCGATCCGATGGCCGCCGCCAGCTCTTCCCGCGAGCCCGCGACCTCGCCGGCCAGGGTCGCGTCGTCACAGGCGGTGAGGTCGAGATGGTGGCGCCCGTGCGACCCGACCTCGATGCCGGCGGCGATCAGGCCGCGCAACGCCGCCGCGTCGAGCAGGTCTTCCCGGCGCTCGCCGGGCCCGCCGGGTGGCCGGTCCCAGCGGTTCGAGCCGCCGAGCTCGCCGCTGACGGCGAACAGGGTCGCGGTCATGCCGCGCGCCGCCAGCTCGGGCAACGCGTGGTCGCGGAAGCAGCGGCAGCCGTCGTCGAACGTGAGCACGACCGCGCGACGGGGCAGGTGGCGCCCGGCCCGGGAGCGTGCCGCGGCCTCGGCCAGTGTCAGCGTGTGATGACCGTGGTAGGCCAAGGTGTCGAGCACGGCCGCGAGCTTGCGGCGGGAGAGATAGCTATCGGGATGCAGCGGCGGCGGCGCGAGCTCCGCCGGCGGCACCGCCTCGACATGATGGAACATCAGCACCGGCACGCGCAGCCGTGTCATGGCCTGGGCCTCCCGGCGGCTCTGCCGGCGCGGCCATCCCCGGCGACACTGCCGGCGGGTCGCAGGGAGGTCATCAGCTCGGCGTAGGCGGTCACGGTGGCGGCGATCGGAAAGCGCTCGGCGCGGCGTCGCGGCAGGTCGCCCCAGTCGCGGGCCAGCGCCGCGGCCAGCGTCCCGGAGTAGGCCGCGACGTCGGTCACGTCGCAGAGCAGGCCGGCGTCGCCGATCACCTCGCGCCGCACCGCGTCGTCCGGGGCCACGACCGGCACGCCGCAGGCCAGCGCCTCGAGGTAGACCAGGCCGAACGATTCCGTACGCGACGGTAGGGTAAAGCAATCTGCCGCGCCGTACCAGGCCGGCATCTCGTCGCGCGGCACCACCCGCCGCAGGTAGCGGCCGGCGCCGAGCCGCTCCGTCGCGAGGTGGTCCAGCGCCGCCGCGTCCGGCCCCTCGCCGAGGACCGTCAAGCTGCCGCCCGACGGCAGCCGCGCCACGGCCTCGACGGCGAGGTGCATACGCTTGAGGGAGTCGACGGCGCCGACGCAGAGCACCCGCGGCTGCGGCAGCTCGGCCGAGGGGTGGGGCAGCGCCTCGCCGGCCGGCCGCCGCCAGCGCTCGAGGTCGATGCCGTGCGGAATGACCACGATCGCGGCGCCCGGGGCCTCCCCGCGCACCATCGCGGCGGCGGCGGCGGTGAAGGTCACGACGCGGTCGGGGCGCTGGCGCGCGAAGGCCCCTTCCCACTTCGGGTCGACGCCGTGGGCGATGTCGACGAAGGGCACACCGTGGCGCCGGCGCAGCAACCGGCACAGCCAGGCGCCCACCAGGCCGCCCTCCATCACCACGACGTCGAAGCCGCCGCGCCAGAGGTGAGGCATTGCCGACAGCGCCGCCGTGGCCCACTCGAGGCTCAGCGGGTCGAGGAAGAGGCTGTCGAGCGCCTTGCGGCCGAGGCGCGTGGCGCGGTAGACGGCCCCGACGAGAGGCTGGTCCCGCGGCAAGGCATGAATGAGCGTGTGCGGCACCGGCGCCGGGCCGCGGCAGAAGAGGTGCGCCTCGAAGCCGGGCAGCGCCCCCAGGCCCTGGCAGAGCTCGACCACGAAGGCCTCGGCGCCACGCCGCACCACGCCCACTCCGGGCATCACGAAGGCGACGCGCATCACGGCTCCGTCAGCGGCAGCGTGGCGGCCGCCGCCGGGTCGCCCGGAAACGGCGCCGCCTCGCCGGCGAAGCTGGCGGCCACCGCCGCCGGGGCGGGCTCGGCCGCGGAGGCGAAGAAGTCGCGGAAGGGGCCGCGGAAGCGCGCCACGTAGAGCGCGAGGGCCGCCGCCGCGGCCGGGACGGAGGCGCCCAGCCGCCACCAGGTGGCCGCCGGCAACCACCAGGCGACCAGCGCGAAGAGCGGCAGCGGCACCAGGTAGAGGTACAGGAGGTCGCGCGCCAGCCGGCCGAGCTCCGCGCCGCCGAGGATGCGGTAGACGCGCCAGGTCATCAGCAGGCTGCCGAGCAGCAGGTAGTTGGCCCAGGCCATGCCGACGGCGCCCAGGCGCCGGGTGAGCAGGATGCCGAAGACGGTCAGGGATGCGATGTTGAGGGCGACGACGCCGAACCAGGCGCGGTCCTTCCCCTCGGTCTTGAGCAGCTCGCCGCCGAGCGGCGACAGGGGATCGGCGAGCGGCGCGAAGCAGAGCACCTGCACCAGCGGCACCGCCGGCGCCCACCGCGGGCCGATCAGGATCCGCACCAGCACGACCTCGGCGTTGAACGCCAGGAAGTAGCCCCCGAGGGTCTGCAAGCCGAGCAGCGTCACGGTCCCCAGCCGGTAGGCGGCGAGGTAGCGCCGGCGGTCGCCGTGCTTGCGGTAATCGATCAGCGCCGGGTAGAGCACCCGCGCCACCGCCGGCATCACCAGCTCTTGCAGGCGGAAGCCCCACTCGCGCGCCTTGTTGTACTGCGCCGTCCAGAAGGCGCCGGCGGCCACTCCCAGGCCGGAGCCGACGATCAGCTTGCTCACCTGCGGCAGCGGCAGCGCGGCGAGGGCGATCAGGAAGAGGAAGTAGCTGCGGCCGATCATCGACGGCAGGGCCGCGAGGCCCTCGCGGGTGAGGCGCAGCGGGATGCGGCCCCAGGCGCGGCGCCAGAGCAGAGCGGCGAAGAGCGCGGCGCCCACCAGCTGGCCGGCGACCAGGGCCCAGACGCCGGCGCCGGCCGCGGCCAGGGCGATCGACACCGCGGCGATGGCGGCGCCACGGGCGATCTCCGGCATCACCAGGCGGCCTACCTGCAGCTCGCACTCGTAGTAGACCCGCGGCACCACGGCCAGGCCGTCGAGCAGCACCCACCAGGCGTAGACCGCCAGCACGGCCGGCAGCCTCGGGTCGAGCCCGGCGGTGGCCGGCGCCGCCAGCGCCAGGACCGCGCTCAACACCAGGCCCGCGCCCGCCTCCCAGGCGAGCACCGCGCCGAAGGGACGCCGGGGGTGGCGCACCAGCTCGTAGGGCAGGCCGAGGTCGCGGACGATGGCGGCGATCACCGCGAAGGCGAGGGCGAGGTCGTAGAGACCGATCGCCTCGGGCACGATGATGCGGGCCAGCGCCAGGTCGCTGGCGGCGCGGATGAGCACCCGCCCGAGCTGGCTGCCGTACGCCGCGAAGGTGGACTGCAGGAAGCGCCGCTCGGAGGAGCGCATGCGGCGGATTCTGTCATCTACTGGGCAAAGCCACCCCGGCACCGGCCTGCGAACTTACAGCCTTCGGCGACCTCGAGGCAGATCACGGGCGCTACGATGTGGCTCTCGAGGCCTACTCAAAGCATCTATCGGATCTCCCCCGCATCCCCTCGATCCCCTTCCCACCCTCCGGGGGGAAGGGGACGCCCCCACCCCCTCGTTGCGACCATTTTTACCTCAAGAGTCGATCCAGGCGTCCAGGATCGCCTGGTACCAGGCGCGGCGGAAGGCGGCGACGGCCGGCAGGGCCCGCCAGCAGGGTAGGAGGGAGGGATGGCGGAGGAAGATGGCGGCGGCGCCGGTCCAGGCCTTGAGCGGGGCGGCGCGGCGCAGGCGGCGGCGGCTCGCCCAGGTGGGGCCGCCGGCAAAGGCGCCCGGATGGCGGGCGACGAACTGGCGGAAGTGCGCGCCGTACCAGGCGGCGTGGGCTTCGAGGTCGCGGCGGCTGGCGCGCACCGCGGCGTGCTCGACCACGGCGGCGGGCACGAAGGCGGTGGCCAGCCCGGCGGCGCGCGCCCGCCAGACCCAGTCGTGATCCTCGCTGGTAGGCAAGCTCTCGTCGAACGGCCCGACGCGCTCCCAGGCGGCGCGGGTGACCGCCAGGTTCAGGCTGCCCAGCGGCCGCCGCGTGTCGGCCTCGGCCGGGCGGTCGGCGAGCAGCGGGTGGAACGAGGCGATGTTGTCGGCCAGCGCCCAGCGGCCGGTGCCGCGATCCGTCCCGCCATGGCCTGTGCCGCCGCCGCCGCGGCCGGGGCGCGGGAAGGTCACGGCGCCGCCGGCCACCGGGGTGGCGTCGAGCGCCGCCGCCAGCTGCCGCGCCCAGCCGGCGGCGGGACGGCAGTCGGCGTCGGTGAACAGCAGCCGCTCGCCGCGCGCCGCGGCGACGCCGCGGTTGCGCGCCGCGGCCGGGTTCAGGCGTTCGGCGGTCTCGAGGAAGCGCACCGTGCCGTCGCGCGGCACGAGGCCCGGGGCGTCGCTGCCGACCACCAGCACCTCGATGCCGTCGCCGGGCGCGCTCTGGTCGCGCAGCGCCGCAAGCGTGCCGCCGACCAGCGGCGAATCGAGGTCCGGGATGACGATGCTGATGGCCGGCACTTCAGGCAGGGGCGCCCCGCAGCGTCCGCACCTTGCGTGCCCAGTGGCGGGAGCGCATCGACTTGACGCTGGCGATGCGGTCCTCGGCGACGCGGTGGGCGGCGGCGCTGGTCGGGATGCCCTGGGCCCTCGACAGCTCGAAGATGCGGGTGGTGTTCTGGAACAGCCCGCGCGCCATGCGCAGGGCGGTCGCGCGGTTGTAGCCGGTGAGCTCGCTGTAGACGTTGACCAGGCCGCCGGCGTTGACCACGAAGTCCGGTGCGTAGAGGATGCCGCGGTCGTGGAGGGCCTGCCCATGCCGCGCCTCGTCCGCCAGCTGGTTGTTGGCGGCCCCCGCCACGATCTTGCAGCGCAGCTTCGGGATGCTGCGGTCGTCGAGCACGGCGCCCAGCGCGCAGGGAGCCAGGACGTCGCATTCGGCCTCGAGGATCTCCCCGGGCGGCACGATCTCGACGCCGAGCTCGTCCCGCGCCCGGGCCGTCTTCGCGGCGTCGGTGTCGGCGGCGAGGACCGTGGCCTTCTCCTCCCGCAGGTAGCGGGCGAGCGCGTTGCCGACGCTGCCCAGGCCCTGGACGGCGACCGTGCGGCCGGCGAGCTCCGCGGAGCCGAGCTGCCAGGCGGCGGCCGCCTTGATCCCCTGCAGCACCCCGAACGCGGTCACCGGCGACGGATCGCCGCCGCCCTTCTGCGCGGCGGAGACGCCGGTGACCCAGCGCGTCTCGGTGAGGATCTGATCCATGTCCTCCATGTCGGTGCCGACGTCCTCGGCGGTGATGTAGAGGCCGCCGAGCGATTCGACGTAGCCACCGAAGGTGCGCAGCAGCGCCTCCGACTTGTCCCGCTTCGGATCGCCGAGGATGACCGCCTTGCCGCCGCCCAGGTGGAGCCCGGCCGCCGCCGCCTTGTAGGTCATGCCGCGGGAGAGCCGTAGCACGTCGATCAGGGCCTCGTCCATCGTCGCGTAGGGCAGCATGCGCACGCCGCCCAGCCCCGGTCCGAGCACGGTCGAATGCACGGCGATGATGGCCCGTAGGCCGACCTCCGGGCTCGAGCAGAACAGCACCCGCTCGTGGCCCATGCCCGCCATCTGCTCGAAGAGGTCCATCGTAAGCTAGAGCGGCTTGATCGCCATCGTCTCGATTGCCGCCAGGGCGGCGAGCACCTCGGCGTCGTGGCCGTCGACGTTGACCCGTTTCCAGACCCGGCGCACCTTGCCGGCGCGGTCGATGAGGAAGGTCGAGCGCTGGATGCCCAGCGACTTCTTGCCGTACAGGCTCTTCTCGCGCCAGGCGCCGTAGGCGTCGGCGACCCGGTGGCCGGGATCGGCGAGGAGGGGGAAGTTGAGGCCGTGCTTGTCGCGGAACTTGCCGTGGCTGGCGACATCGTCGGGCGAGACGCCGAGCACGGCGGCGCCGAGGGCGGCCAGCTCGGACCTGCGGTCGCGGAAGGCGCAGGCCTCGCGGGTGCATCCCGGGGTGTCGTCCTTCGGGTAGAAGTACAGCACGACCGGCTGGCCGCGCAGGCCGGAGAGCCGGACCTCCTTGCCGTCGTCGGCACGCAAGGTGAAGTCGGGTGCGCTCTCGCCCTCTTCGACCCACTGGGGTTGCTCGGACATGGCTGCTCCTCAAGGGTGCGGAGTCATCTCTCGTCGAGCGGCAGCCAATTCTATGATGAAGATGGAGACGGGGCACTAGAATCCAGAGGATGGCAACCGAGCCAGGAACGCCGCGGGAGATGGCGGCGATGCTCAAGGGCTGGGCGGTGGCGGCCGGGTTCGACCGCGCCGGGGTGGCGGCGCTGGAGCCCGCCCGGACCGGGGACGCGTTCGTGCGCTGGCTGGCGCGGGGCGAGCTCGCCGGCATGCGCTACCTGGAGCGGCGGCTGCAGGCGCGGCTGCGGCCGGCGACGGTGCTCGAGGGGGCGCGAGCGGTGCTGTGCGTCGCGCTGCAGTACCACCCGCTGGACGGGGAGCGGGAGCCCGCGGGCGATCTCTGGCCGCGGGTGGCGCGGTATGCGCGCGGACGCGATTATCACGACGTCATGGGGGAGCGCCTCCGGGCGCTGGCGCTGCGGATCGCGGCGGCGTTCCCTGGGACCGCGAGCCGGCCCTACGTCGACACCGGCCCGGTGCTCGAGCGCGAGCTGGCGGCGCGCGCCGGGCTGGGCGCGGTGGGCAAGAACACCAACCTGCTGCACCGGCAGGGGGGATCGTGGTTCCTGCTCGGGGAGCTGTTCCTCAGCCTCGACCTGGCCCCGGACGCGCCGGTGGCGGACCTGTGCGGGCGCTGTACGCGGTGCCTGGAGGCCTGCCCGACCGGGGCGCTCCCGGAGCCTTACCGCCTGGACAGCCGCCGCTGCATCAGCTACTGGACGATCGAGCACCGCGGGGAGCTGCCGCCGGCGGCGCGCGAGCTGGTGGGCGATTGGGTGTTCGGCTGCGACGTCTGCCAGGAGGTCTGCCCGCTGAATCACAAGGCGGCGGGCGCCGCGCACCCCGAGCTCGGCCTGCCGCCCGAGCGCGGCGGCCTCGACCTGGTGGGCCTGCTGAGCCTGGATCGCGATGGCTACGTCGCACGCTTCCGCGGCAGCCCGATGAAACGCGCCAAGCAGGAGGGGCTGCAACGCAACGCCGCCGTCGCGATGGGCAACCGCGGCGACCGGCGCTACGTGCCGGCGCTGGCCGCCGCGCTCGGGGGCGGCGCCTCGGCAGTCGTGCGCGGGCACGCCGCCTGGGCGCTCGGGAGGCTGGGCGGCGAGGCGGCGCGGCAGGCGCTCGCCGCCGCGCTGAGCGGCGAGAGCGAGCCGCGGGTGCGGGCGGAGATCGAGGCGGCGCTGGCGGCCACCGCGCTTGCCCGATCCCCCGGAGCCCCGTAGGATGAAGGGGATGGGATCGCGGCCGGAGGACCTCGCCTAATCATGTGCGGCATCTGCGGGTACGTCAGCTTCCGCCATGTCGCGGATGGCAGCCGGCTCGGCCCCGAGGCGGCCAGGAGGGTCGAGGCGATGCTGGGGGCCCTCGCCCACCGCGGCCCGGATGCCTCCGCGCTGTTCGCCGCCGGCCCCGCGGTGCTCGGGGCGACGCGGCTGGCCATCCGCGGCCTGGCGGACGGCCGGCAGCCGCTGGTCGACGGCGCCAGCGGGGTGGTGGCGGTCTGCAACGGCGAGATCGACAACTACCGGGAGCTGAAGGCCTGGCTGGCGGAGCGCGGCCGGCCGGTGGCGCAGGCGACGGACGTCGCGGTGATCCCGGGCCTCTACCTCGAGCTCGGCGAGAGGTTCCCGGAGGTGTTGGTCGGCGCCTTCGCCATCGGCCTGTGGGACCCCCGGCGGCGGCGGCTGGTCCTGGTCCGCGACCGCGCCGGCGAGAAGCCGCTGTTCTTCCGCGCCGAGGCGGCCCCAGCTCCGGGCGAAGGCGCGGGCGCGGGCGCGGGCCTCGTCGAGGCGATGTTCGCCACCGAGCTGGCGGCGCTGGCGCCCGCGGAGCCGGGCTTGGCGCCTGCCGCCATGCCGGCCGTCGACGTCGAGGCCCTGGCGCATTATCTGCGCTTCGGCTGCTTCGCGGTGCCGCGCACGCCGTTCGCGGGCATGCAGAAGGTCGGGCCGGGAGAGCGCGTCGTGATCGAGGCCGGCGGCGTCCGGCGGGAGCGCTACTGGCGGTGGCGGACCGCCGGCCCGGCGCCCCCGGACCTGAGCATCGGGGGACCTCCGTCGCAGGTGGCGGAACCTCCTTCTCCGTTCCGGGAGCTGGCCGCGGGGGGTTCGGAGCGACCAGCGATGCCGGAGGCACCGGCGCCGCCGAGCTTGCCGGCGCGGGTAGCGCCGGCGACACGGCTGGCATCCCTGGCACCGCCGAGAATGGCAGACCTCGATCACGTCTTCCGCCAGGCGGTCCTCCGCCAGACGGACGTCGAGGTGCCGTGCGGCGTCTTCCTGTCCGGAGGGGTGGATTCATCGCTGGTCACGGCAGTGGCGCGCTCGGTTCGTCCGGAGCTGCCGCTGCGGGCCTTCTCGCTGCGCTTCCCGGAGACCAGCTATGACGAGGGAGAGGTCGCCGCCCGGGTGGCGCGGCGGCTGGGTCTCACCACCACCGAGGTCTGGGTGCGGCCCGAGGACTTCATGTCCAGCCTCCCCGAGCTGGTGCGGATGGCAGGCGAGCCGCTCGCCGACCCGGCCTGGGTGCCGGCGGCGCTGCTTGCCCGGCGCGCCGCCGCCGAGGTGCGGCAGGTGCTGGTGGGGGAGGGCGGCGACGAGCTGTTCGGCGGCTACCCGACGCACAGCGGCGTCTGGCTCGGCGAGCGCTACGAGAGGCTGCCGCGGCCGCTGCGCCGCCTGCTGGCGGGATGGGTGACGCGGCTGCCGCCGAGCGACAAGAAGGTGACCCTGTCGTTCCTGCTCAAGCGCTTCGTCGCCGGCGAGGGCCTCGAGGGCTTGCAGCGGCACCTGCTGTGGACGTCGAACATCGCCCCCGAGATCCTCGAGCGGCTGGGCTTCCCGAGGCCGGCGAATGGGGCGCCGCCGGGGGTTGGCGCGCCCGCGGTGCCGCCGGGAGCCGCGGGCGGCTGGGACGCCGTGCCGGTCGGGACCGTGCTCGACCGGGTGCAGCAGCACGATCTCGAGACCTCGCTCGCCGAGGGGCTGCTGACCAAGGCCGACCGCGCCAGCATGCACTTCGCGCTCGAGCTGCGGGCGCCCTTCCTCGACCGCGACGTGATGGAGCTGGCAGCGCACCTGCGCGACGACCAGCGCGTGCGGGGGCTCGCCACCAAGGTCTTCCTGAAAAGCTACGCTGAGCGCTATCTGCCGCGCTGGGTCGTGCACCGGCGCAAGCGCGGCTTGTCGGTGCCCCTGGCGTCCTGGCTGCGCGGGCCGCTGCGCGGCTGGGCGGCCGAGCGCCTGACCTCGGGGCGGCTGGACGCGGCGGGGATCGACGAGCAGGCGGCAGGCGCCCTCCTCGGCGAGCACCTGCGCCGCGAGCGCGACCATGCGCGGGCGCTGTGGACGCTGGTGGTGCTCGCCGAGTGGCTGGATTGGGCAGCGGGGCTGGCGCAGCCGGCGGAGAAGCCGGAGTCGGTCGCGCTGGCGGAACTGCCGGTGCTGCCGGAGAGGCCGGAGACACCCGGAGCGCCGGAAGCAGTTGCGGCCGCGCTAAGCTGCGGTTGACACTCCGGGGGCGCGGCCCTATACTCTTACGTCCCGAGTTCTCAACGAGTTAAGCGGAACTCGACCGGTTCGATTCTCCCCCTAGCCAAGTCCAGTCCATGGGGGACGACAGGCCAAGCGCCTGAATCCAATGCCCAAGGAGGTACGTCTTTCTATGCCGGCCAGTGAAGACAGCCAGGACCAGCCGACCATGACGGCCGAGTCCGATGCGGAGGAGCAACACCAGGAGCAGGAGGACTACAAGAAGCTCCTCGACCTGTACGACGAGAGCATGCGCAATCTCACCGAGGGGGAGATCGTCCCGGGCCGCGTCATCGGGGTGACCTCGAACTCGGTGATCGTGGACGTGGGCTACAAGTCGGAGGGCCTCATCCCGGTCGAGGAGTTCACCGACCGCGAGGGCCGCCTCACGGTGGCGGTCGGCGAGGAGGTGGACGTGCTGCTCGAGAAGACGGAGGATCTCGAGGGCCACGTCCTGCTGTCCCGGATCAAGGCGCAGCGCATGCGCCGCTGGACCGAGGTGGAGCGCGCCTACAAGGACGGCCGGGTGATCAAGGGGCGCATCACCGACCGCATCAAGGGCGGCCTCACCGTCGACGTCGGCCTGCGCGCCTTCCTGCCCGGCTCGCTGGTGGACATCAAGCCGGTCAAGAACCTCGAGTCGCTGCGCGGCCAGGAGATGGACTTCAAGGTCATCAGCCTGGACCGGCGGCGCAACAACATCGTCCTGTCGCGCAAGGCGGTGCTCGAGACCGAGCTGGTGAAGAAGAAGGCCGAGACGTTGAAGAAGCTCGAGGAGGGGGCGCGGCTGAAGGGCGTGGTCAAGAACATCACCGATTACGGCGTGTTCATCGACCTCGGCGGCATCGACGGCCTGCTGCACATCACCGACATCTCCTGGGGGCGCGTCAATCATCCCTCTGAGCATTTCTCGGTCGGCGACGAGGTCGAGGTGGTGATCCTCAAGTTCGATCCCGAGACCGAGCGCGTCTCGCTCGGCTACAAGCAGAAGGGGGACGATCCCTGGACCCTGGTCGACAAGAAGTATCCGATCGGCTCGCGGGTGCGCGGCCGCGTCGTGTCGCTGGTCGACTACGGCGCCTTCGTCGAGATCGAGGAGGGCGTCGAGGGCCTGATCCACGTCAGCGAGATGTCGTGGACCAAGAAGGTCGTCAACCCGGCCAAGATCCTCGAGGTCGGCGACGAGGTGGAGGCGATCGTCTCCGAGCTCGACATGGATCAGCGGCGCATCAGCCTGTCGCTGCGCCAGACCGAGCGGAATCCGTGGGAGGAGCTGGCCGACACGCACCCCGAGGGCACGGTGATCGAGGGCAAGGTGAGGAACTTGACCGAGTTCGGCGCTTTCGTCGAGATCACCGAGGGCATCGACGGCCTGATCCATGTCTCGGACATGAGCTGGACGAAGCGGGTCAAGCATCCCAGCGAGGTGCTGAAGAAGGGCGACGTGGTCAAGGCGCGCATCACCAACATCGACGTCGAGAACCAGCGCGTCTCGCTGTCGATCAAGGAGTTCATGCCGAACGAGTGGGATGAGTTCGCGCGCCAGCACAAGGTCGGCGACGTGCTCAGCGGCCGCATCGTCAACGTCACCGATTTCGGCCTGTTCATCGACATCTACAACGGGCTCGAGGGCCTCGCCCACGTCAGCGAGATCGACGTCCCGGGCGGCGCCAAGCTCGAGGACAGGTTCGCGGTCGGGGATTACGTGCGGACGCGCATCCTGCGAATCGAGGAGGACGAGAAGAAGGTGGGCCTGTCGATGCGCGGCGTGTCGCAGCCGTCGCCGAACGAAGTCTCCGAGATGAAAGCCGAGGCGGCCGCGCGCCGCCACCAATCCGCGGGCGGGGCGAGCGGTGCGGGGAGCGGCGCGGGTAGCGCCGCGAACGAGGCCCCGGCCACTGACGCGGCTGCGCACGACGCGTCCGAGTCGCACGAAGCGACCGCTGCGCAAGAAGTGAACGCGGTGGCCGCCGCTCCGGAGAGCGCTGCCGCCGCCGCGGAACCCGGCGCCCGCACCAAGCGCCGCGAGACCAAGAAGCAACAGCAGCAGGACGAGCACGCGGGGTCTTCAGAGTAGCTCAGGCGAACCGGAAGCGGTGGACCACGCGGCTAGGCCTGAGCGGCGCGCCTCGGGGCCCCTCTGGCCGGCCGGCGTCCATTCTGAGGAAAGGGGTGGGAGATGGCGACGGTGCCTTTGAAGGACGGCATGACCAAGGCCGAGCTGGTCGAGGAAGTGGCTCGGACGACGCAGCTGACCAAGAAGCACGCCGAGATCATCGTCAACACGGTGTTCGACAGCATCGTCCACTCGCTCAAGGATGGCGAGAAGATCGAGCTCAGAGGCTTCGGCAGCTTCCGCATCCGCCACCGCGGGGCGCGCACCGGGCGCAACCCGAAGACCGGCGACAAGGTGAAGGTGCCGCCGAAACGCATCCCGTACTTCAAGCCGGGCAAGGAGCTGCGAGAGCTGCTGAACGACGAGTGCTGAGCGGCGCGGGGAGCGGCACGGGGAGCGGCACGGGTAGTGCCGCGAACGAGGCCCCGGCGACTGACGCGGCTGCGCACGAGGCGAGCGCCGTGGCCAACGTGGCGATGGAGGGCACGGTGGCCGCGCTGGCCGGCCACCGCTCGCCGGCAGCCGGCGCCGCCTGCACCCTGGCTCCGATGCCCGATGCTCCAATGCCCCATGCCGCACGTACGCTTGCCCCTCGACCCATCCGCGATGCAGACTCTCTTCATGCCCTGGACCGGAGACACCTGGTCCAGGGCAGCACCGGCGGAGGTCCGGCTGAGCGCGGGGGACCCGCGTGCGGCCCGCGAGCGCCCGCGCCCGCTCTCCGCCGCCCATGCCGCTCACGCAGACGAGGAGGAATCGATTGGCGGAAACAGCTAGCTCCGAGAAGCCCCCCGCGGCGCCGCCGCCTTTCCAGACCGCGCTGGCCGAGCCGCTGCCGACGCCGCACCAGGTGATGGCGATGGCGCTCGCCTGGCTGGTGCCCGGCCTCGGCCATGTCTATCTCAAGCGGGCCGTGCGCGGCCTGATCTTCTTCGCGCTCGTGATGATCTCGCTCGGCATCGGCATCAGCCTGCAGGGCAACTTGTACGAGCCGATCCGCCTGCAATGGCTGACCTACCTGGCGACCTTCGGACAGGCCTGCTCCGGCATTCCTTACTTCGTGCTGCGCTACGGCTTCCACTACCAGGGCCAGCAGGAAGCCGCGGGCTACGAGTACGGCACCGCGTTCCTGCTCACCGCCGGCCTCATGAACCTGCTGCTGGTGCTGGACGCCCGGGACATCGCCGGCGGCCGGAAGGAGTGAACTGTGCTGTCGCATTTCCTGCTCATGGTGATGTACGCCCTCCTGGTGAGCCTCTTCTTCACCATCCTCTGGCGCCGCGAGCGCCGCGCGCAGATCGTGCTCTTCCTGCAGCTCTTCTTCGGCATGGTCGGCGGCGGCCTGATCGTCGCGTGGCTGATGTATCCGTTCCCGTCCGGTCCGCCGGCGCCGATCCCGTGACGGCGGCGCCAGCCGGCGATGCCGCGGCAGTGGGCGGCGAGGAGCTGCTGATGGTGGCCGGCGAGGCGTCGGGCGACCTGCACGGCGCGCGGCTGCTCGCCGAGCTGCGCCGGCTGGTGCCGGGAGTGAGAGCGTTCGGGTTGGGCGGCGCCGAGCTGCGGGCCGCGGGGCTCGACGCGGTGGCCGACAGCTCCGAGGTGGCGGTGGTGGGAGTCGTCGAGGTGCTGAAGGTGCTGCCGCGCGTCCGCCAGGTGTTCGCCGCGCTGCTGGCGGAGGTGGACCGGCGGCGGCCGCGTGCCGCGGTGCTGATCGACTTCCCCGATTTCAACCTGCGGCTGGCAGGCCGGCTGGCGCGGCGGGGCATTCCCGTCATCTACTACATCAGCCCCCAGGTCTGGGCGTGGCGGCGGGGACGGGTGCGGACGATCGCGCGGCGGGTCGACGAGATGCTGGTGCTGTTCCCGTTCGAGGTGGAGTTCTACCGGCGCTCTGGCGTGCGCGCGGTGCACGTCGGCCATCCGCTGGTCGACGAGGTGCCGCGGCTGCCGAGCGCCTGGGACCGCGAGCCGGCGGCGGGCGAGCCCTACCGGCTGGCGCTGCTGCCGGGATCGCGGCGCAGCGAGATCGAGGCGATGCTGCCGGCGATGCTGGCAGCGGCGGCGAGAGTGGCGGCCGAGCTGCCGGTCGCGGTGACGCTGATCCGCGCGCCCGGCATCCCGGAGGCCTTGCTGGCGGAGCACCTCGAGGCGTTCCGGCGGCGGGGCGCGGGCGACGGCAGCGGGAGAGGCGGCGAGCTGCCGGTGCGGGTGGAGAGCGAGGATCGCTTCGGCGCCATCGCCGACTCGCACCTGGCGCTCTGCGCCTCGGGGACCGCGACGCTCGAGGTGGGCCTGCTGGGCACGCCGATGATCGTCCTCTATCGGCTGGCGCGCTGGAGTTACCTGCTGGCCAAGCTGCTGGTGCGGCTGCCGAACTTCGCCATGGTCAACCTGGTGCTGGGCCGCGAGGTGGTGCCCGAGCTGCTGCAGGGAGAGGCCGAGCCGGAGCGGATCGGCGCCGAGGCGCTGCGGCTGCTCGCCGATCCCCTGGCGCGGGCGCGGGTGAGGGCCGGCCTGGCCGAGCTGCGGCCGCGCCTGGGCGAGGGTGGCGCGAGCGCGCGGGCGGCGAGCGCGGTCGCCGAGGTGCTGGCGCGGGCGCGGCGAGGGGCGGCGGCGGCATGAGCCTGCCCGCGTTCTTCTGGCGCTACGCGCGGCATTACGTCGGTTGGGGATTGCTGGCCGGCGCCGGCATCGTGCTGTTCGCCGCCGCGACCGCCGCGACCGCGTCGCTGATCAAGCCGATCTTCGCCGAGGTGCTGCTCGCCGGCGACCGCGCGCCCGACCCGCTGGGCGGCGGCATGGCGGGGATCGGCGCGACTCCGGCGCCGGTGGCGGCGCCGGCGCCGGCGGGCGCCACGGCCAAGGGCACGGGCGGTACGCCGGCAGCGGCCGGCACGCCGGCTGCGGTTGGCGCAGCGCCGGCGAGCAGCACCACGGCTCGGGCAGGCAAAGGAGGCCCGAGCGGCCCGAGCGACCCGCTGGCCCGCTGGAAGCAGCGGTTCAACCTCTCGCGGCAGCTGGACCGCGGCTATGCCTCGCTCAAGCGGCGCCTCGGCGTCGGGCCCGCGCAGGTGGTGTACTTCGTCCCCATCCTGGTGGTGCTGGTGTTCTTCCTGCGCTCGTTCGCCGACTTCCTGTCGGGCTATGCCTTCCAGCGCATCGGCTTCGGCATCACCACCGACATCCGCAACGACCTCTACGGTCAGATCATCGACCAGTCGAGCCGCTTCCATTCCGACCACACCTCGGGCGAGCTGGTGTCGCGGGTGGTCAGCGACGTCGCGCTGATGCAGAGCGCGGTCTCGAACCGCCTGCTCGACCTGTTCCAGCAGACGGTCACCCTGCTGGTGCTGCTGGTGTTCCTGCTCTCGAGCCACTTCCAGCTGGCGCTGGTGTCGCTGATCGCGGCGCCGCTGCTGCTCTATCCCATCGTGCGCTTCGGCAAGGGGATGCGCCGCACCAGCCACCGCAGCCAGGAGCGCATGGCTGACCTGACCAGCCTGATGGCCGAGGGCATTCGCGGCCACCGGGTGGTGAAGGCTTTCGGCATGGAGCCGTTCGAGCAGCAGCGCTTCCGCGAGGCGACGCGGCGCCATCTGAAGGTCAACCTGCGCGCGCAGATGCTGGCACAGTCGTCGGGGCCGGTGGTCGAATCGCTGGGCGTGCTGGGCGCGGCGGTGCTGCTGATCTACGCCGGCCAGGCGATCCGCGCCGGCCGGCTCTCGGCCCCCGAGCTGGTGCAGTTCCTGACCACCCTGTTCATGCTCTACGACCCGATCCGGAGGCTGAACAAGGTCAACCTGGTGCTGCAGGAGGCGCTGGCCGCCGCGCAGCGGGTGTCGCGCCTGCTGGCGGTGCCCAACGAGATCGCCGACCGGCCGGGCGCGCGCGCCGCCGAGAAGGTGCTGACCGGCGTCGCCTACGAGGGCGTCTGCTTCTCGTACGACGGGCGGCGGATGGTGCTGCGCGAGCTGGACCTCGCCATCCGCGCCGGCGAGATCGTGGCGCTGGTGGGCTCCTCGGGGGCCGGGAAGTCGACCCTGGTCAACCTGCTGCCGCGGTTCTTCGACCCCGACCGCGGGCGCGTCGCCATCGACGGCATGGACATCCGCGACCTTCGCCTCGGCAGCCTGCGCTCGTTGATCGGCATCGTCACCCAGGAGACGGTGCTGTTCAACGACAGCGTCCGCCACAACATCGCCTACGGCCGCACCGACCTGCCGCTCGAGCGGGTGCGCGAAGCGGCGGCCGCGGCGTACGCCGACGAGTTCATCATGCAGCTGCCGCAAGGCTACGACACGGTCATCGGCGAGTCGGGGCTGCGGCTGTCCGGCGGCCAGCGGCAGCGGCTGGCGATCGCCCGGGCGCTGCTCAAGAACGCCCCCATCCTGATCCTCGACGAGGCGACCTCGCAGCTCGACAGCCAGTCGGAGGCGCTGGTGCAGAAGGCGCTCTACAACCTGATGCAGGGGCGCACGACCCTGGTCATCGCCCACCGCCTCTCGACCGTGATGAAAGCCGACCGCATCGTCGTCATGGAGGCCGGCCGCCTCGTCGAGGAGGGCTCGCACGACCAGCTGCTCGCCCTGGGGGGGACCTACAAACGCCTCTACGAGCTGCAGTTCCGGGCCTGAGCCGGAGCTTCAGGGTGGCGGCGCTGTCGCTGGGCGCCGCCTGGCTGATCCGGGGGCTGCGCGCCAGCGTGCGGCTGCGCCATCACGGCGACGCGGCGGTGCGCGCCCGGGAGGCGGCCGGCGAGCGCTTCATCCTCGCGTTCTGGCACCGGCACCTGCTGCTGATGCCGTATGCCTACCGCGGGCGCCGCATCTCGGTGCTGATCAGCCGCAGCCGCGACGGCGAGCTGATCGCCCGCACCGTGGCGCGCTTCGGCATCCACGCGGCGCGCGGCTCGAGCGGCGGGCCGCAGAAGGGCGGCGCCGCCGGGCTGCGCGAGCTGCTGCGCAAGGCCAGGGAGGGCTACGATCTGGCCTTCACCCCGGATGGACCGCGCGGCCCGGTCGGCGTGGTGCAGCCGGGGGTCGTCCTGGCCGCGGCGGCGACCGGGTATCCGGTCCAGCCGGTGGCGATCGCGGCGACGCGGAGCCGGCGCCTGCGCTCGTGGGACCGCTTCCTGGTGCCGCTGCCGCTCGCCACCGTGCACCTGGTGTACGGCGAGCCGCTGTCGGTGCCGCGCCGGGGAGCGCCGGAAGCCGCCGCGCGGGAGCTCGAACGACGCCTGGACGCCGCCGAGACGGCGGCCGAGAGGCTGGCGCGGGGCGCGCGGTGAAGGCTGCCGTGACCAGCCTGGGCCAGGCCGGCAGAGGGAGGAGGACACCATGCGCAGCATGACCGGGTACGGCGAGGCCAGCGGGCGCAACACCCGCCGCTCCGTCACCGTCGCCCTGAAGGCGGTGAACCACCGCTTCCTGGACGTCCAGCTGCGGCTCGGCGACGAGCTGCGGGCAAGCGAAGCGGCGCTGCGCGAGCTGCTGGCGCGCGAGCTGGTGCGCGGGCGGATCGAGGCGCGGGTCGAGGTGCGCGCCGCGGGGCAGCGCGAGAGCGCTGTGGAGGTGGACCGGGAGCTGGTCCGGGCGGTGCACGCGGCCGTGCGCGAGCTGCTCGAGGCCGGGGTCCTGAGCGGCGGGCTGACGGCGGGCGACCTGCTGCGCATGCCCTCGGCGCTGCGCGTCGCGAGCGCCGCCGAGGGCTGGGACGAGCTCGACGAGGAGCTGCTGCTGAGCACCGCGGCGGCGGCGGTGGCCCAGCTCACCGCCGGACGGGAGGCCGAAGGTGCCGGGCTGGCCGCGGCGCTCGAGGAGCGGCTGGCGGCGCTGGACGCGACGGTCGCGCTGCTCGAAGCGCTGCGCGGCCCGGCGCTCGAGGAGAGCGCGGCGGCGTTGCGGCGCCGGGTCTCCGAGCTCCTTGGAGGCCAGCCGCTGGACGAGTCGCGGGTGGCCCAGGAGGTCGCGCTGCTCGCCGACCGCGGCGACGTCAGCGAGGAGCTCGACCGGTTGCGCTCGCACCTCGGGCACTTCCGGACGGTGGCGGCGGAGGCCGGGGCCACCGGCAAGCGGCTGGATTTCCTGACCCAGGAGATCTTCCGCGAGCTCAACACCCTGGGGGCCAAGTGCCGCAACGCCGCGATGGTGCGCGCCGTCCTCGAGGCGAAGGCGCTGTGCGAGCAGCTGCGGGAGCAGGTCCAGAACGTGGAATAGGCCCTGCCGGCTGGAGAAGGCCCCGTGATAGGCTATCTGCTCGTCCATCCCACCGCCCGTGACCGCATCGAACCCCCAGCGCGGCGAGCTCTTCATCCTGTCGGCGCCCTCCGGCACGGGCAAGACGACGCTGGTGCGCGGGCTGCTGGGGGGTGGGCTGGCGGGCACGGAGGGGCTGGCCTTCTCGGTGAGCCACACGACCCGGCGGCCGCGGGCGGGGGAGGTGGACGGGCGGGACTACCACTTCATCAGCGCGGAGAGCTTCCAGGCGATGATCGCCGCCGACCTCTTCCTGGAATGGGCCGAGGTGCACAACCACTACTACGGCACCTCGTGGGCCGAGGTCACGCCGCGGCTCGAGGCCGGGACGGACGTGCTGATGGACATCGACGTGCAGGGGGCCGAGCGGGTGCTCGCCCGCTATCCGCAGGCGCACAGCATCTTCATCATGCCTCCGAGCTATGAGGCGCTCGAGGAGCGGCTGGCACAGCGCGGCCTCGACGATCCGCAGGCCATCGCCAGCCGCCTGGCGGTGTCGCAATGGGAGATGCGGCGCTCGGACGGCTACAGATATGTCATAATCAACGATGACGCCCATCGGGCGAGCGAGGTGTTGTCCGCCATCATCGTCGAGAAGCGTTACCGGCAGGAGCGCATGCGAGGCCGGGTCCAGGAAATTCTGAAGGACTTCCACGAGCGGGGCAACCCGCCGATCTCGTGACCTGATGGCGAGCCTCGGTCGGGCCGGGCCGCGACGCGACTACCTGTCCCGGCGCACATCATCCTCAGCAACCCAGGAGAATCTTGCATGGAAGAGAAGACCCGAGAGCGCGCGCCCGAGGTGGACAGCAAGTTCCGCCTCGTCCTGGTCGCCGCCAGCCGTGCCGAGCAGCTGATCCGCGGCGCCAAGCCGAAGATCGAGAGCCCGCTGAAGCGTAAGCCCACCCGCCTGGCGATGGAAGAGGTCGCCACCCACCTCGTGGACTGGGGATATGGCCCGCCGCCTCAGCCCGAGCCGAGCCCGGAGGCAGGAATCGAGGAGCAGCCGGTCGGCGAGGTCCATTGAGTTGAGCACCGGAGCGGCATGAGCACGCTCCCGCCGGTCACCGCGTCCGCCGCGTCCGCCGCGCCGCCCTTGCGCGTCCTGCTGGGGGTGAGCGGCGGCATCGCCGCCTACAAGTCGGCAGAGCTGGTCCGGCAGCTGCGCGGCCGAGGTCACGAGGTGCGTTGCGCCCTGACGCGCAGCGCCACAGCCTTCGTCACCCCCCTGACGCTCGAGGTGCTGACCGGGAACCGCGTCTACCAGGAGGAGTATCTGGAGGCCGGGCCGGGTGGCGCCGGCGGCGAGGAGGCCCACATCGCCGCGGCGCGGTGGGCGGGCGTTCTCTGCATCGCTCCGGCCACCGCGCACCTGCTGGCGCGGCTGGCTCTCGGCCTCGCCGACGACTTCCTCACCACCACCGCGCTGGCGTTCACCGGCCCGCTGATCGCGGCGCCGGCCATGCACACCGCGATGTGGCAGCAGCCGGCGGTGCAGCAGCACCTCGACGTGCTGCGGGCGCGCGGGGTGCGGCTGGTGGGCCCGGTCGACGGTCCGCTGGCGTCCGGGGAGTCCGGCATGGGGCGCATGGCCGAGCCGGAGGCGATCGCGCGCGAGATCGAGGAAGCGGTCGGCGGCGGGCGCATGCGTGGCGTGCGGGTCCTGGTGACCGCCGGCCCCACCCACGAGGCGCTCGATCCGGTCCGCTACCTGGGCAACCGCTCGAGCGGCAAGATGGGCTTCGCGCTCGCCCGGGAGGCGGCGCGGCGCGGTGCGCGGGTGGTGCTGGTGACCGGGCCGGTGGCGCTGGCCACGCCGCCCGGCGTCACCCGGGTCGACGTCACCTCGGCGCGCGAGATGGAGCAGGCGGTGCAGGCCGAGGCTCCGAGCGCCGACCTGGTGATCATGACGGCGGCGGTCGCGGATTTCCGCCCCCGCCAGGTCGCCGCCGAGAAGATCAAGCGGTCGCGCCTGGCGCCCGGTAGCCTGACGGTGGAGCTCGAGCAGAACCCGGACATCCTGGCCGGCCTGGGGCGGGCGCGGGCGAAGGCGCCCGGCGCGGTGCTGGTCGGCTTCGCCGCCGAGACCGGCGACCTGGAGGCCAACGCGCGCGCCAAGTTGGCCGCCAAGGGCGCCGACTTCCTGGTCGCCAACGACGTCTCGCGGCGCGACATCGCTTTCGGCAGCGACGCCAACGAGGTCACCGTCTTTCGCCGCGAGGGCCCGCCCCTGTTCCTGGCGCGGCGGCCGAAGGGCGAGCTGGCGCCGGCGCTGCTCGACCTCTTCGTCGAGGGCCTGCGCGAGCGCGGGCGCCCGCCGGCCATGGCCGGCGCCTCGCCAGCGCCTCCCGCCCAGGCGTGATGTCCGTCGCCTGCGTCGAATTGTTTCGCCCGAGCCGGAGAGGGACATGCCGCTGATCCCGAACGACGACCCGGAGGGGCTGGCCGAGCTGCTCGGCTATCTCGGCGAGATCGGCTACGGCGAGCTCTACCTGCGGCGGGCGCCGGCAGCGGCGGCAGCGGGCGCCGCGGGCCCCGGCGTGGTGACCGCGGCAGCCAGGGAGCGGAGCGGCGACGCGGCCGCCTCTGCCGCCTCTGCCGCCGAGGCAGTCGACCAGCTGGTGGCGGCCGCGCGGCAGGCCGGCGGCGCCGCCGTCCCGGAGCGGTCCGGAGCGCAGGAAGCCGGAGCGGGGGAGGGCGCGGAGGAAGCGGCGGCGCGGGCGGCGGCCCTCGGCGCGATGGCGGAGGTGGTTGCCGCGTGCCGGCGGTGCCGGCTGTGCGAAGGGCGGCAGAAGACGGTCTTCGGCTCGGGCGATCCGCACGCCGACCTGATGTTCATCGGCGAGGGGCCGGGCGCCGAGGAGGACCGCCAGGGATTGCCTTTCGTCGGCCGCGCCGGCGAGCTGCTGACCCGGATCATCGAGGCGATCGGCATGACTCGCGACCAGGTCTACATCGCCAACATCGTGAAGTGCCGTCCGCCCGGCAACCGCGACCCGCAGCCCGACGAGGTCGCCGCCTGCCGTCCATACCTCGAACGCCAGATCGCCCTGGTGCGTCCTCGCCTGCTGGTGGCGCTCGGCCGCATCGCGGCGCAGACCCTGCTCGGCAACGACCTGCCGATCGGCCGCATGCGCGGACAGTGGTTCGAGGTGCTGGGCGTGCCGCTGATGGTCACCTACCACCCGGCGGCCCTGCTGCGCAATCCCGCCCTCAAGCGTCCCACCTGGGAGGACATGCAGCAGGTCAGGGACCGCCTGCAGGGCGCGGGCTGAGCCCTCCACCCCGCCTTGACCCGGTGGCGCATGCGGAGATAGCATGCTTCATGTCCCACGATGATGCCGCTTCGTCCGCCGCGACCTTCGAGCAGTTCTTGAAGGCCGTCGGGCCGAAGATGAAGCGCCTCCTCACGGCGAACCACATCCCCATCGAGGATGCCGAGGACGTCCTGCAGCAGGCGCTGCTGGCATTGATCTATCAATGGGACTCGATCCGCGATCCGGAGAGCTGGCTGCTCGGGACGTTGCGGCGGCACTGCCTGATGTACTGGCGGAACCACCGGCGGCAGCTCTACTCGGCCGTGGACAGCACGCTCCTCGAATGGCTCTCGCAGCCGGTCGCGCCGCCGCAGGAGCGCAGCGACCTGCTCTACGATCTGCGGCACATGATCGAGCGCCTGCCGGCGCGCTGCCGCTCGCTGCTCGAGCTCCGTTTCCAGCTGGGCTACGAGCCGGCCGAGGTGGCGCGCCGCCTCGGATACAGCGACAAGAGCATCGGCAAGGTCACCAACCGCTGCCTGGCGGCCCTCGCGCGCGAGATGGTGGGCGCCGCGGTCATGCGCGCGGTGCCGGCCGCCGCCTCCGCACCTCTCGAAGTGCCCCAGGTACCGGTCATCATCGGCTCGTCGTCCGGCGCCGGCATGCCGGCGATCGAACCGCCGATCGCGCGGGCGAGCGAGGACCGCGCCCGCGGCCCGCTGCCGGTTGCCTCCGAACCCACGCCGGTCTCGCCCAGGCGCCTGCCGCCGCTGCCGCGGCTCCGTGACACTCGGCCTCTCGGGACCTTGCGGCAGCGCCGGCGGTAGCGGCGCCGACCGCTGATGGGCGGGCCGCGGCCGTGAGCGACGCGACGCACCTCGTGCCGCAGGCGGAGCGGCTGCTGCGGCGGATCGAAGGCCTGGAAGTGCCGCTGGTCGAGCTCTGGGGTTGGCCGGGCAGCGGCAGCTCGGCCGTGCTGCAGGCGTTGCTGGCGCGGCAGGACGTCGCGGGCCTGGCGCTGGCGGACCTGGCGCCGGAGGAGCCGGCGCGCGCCGCGCTGGCCGCGGCCACGGCCCGACGCCTCGTGGTGGCGGGAGATCCCGCGGAGTACCTGGACGACCTGGCGGGCTGGCTGCGGCCGGGCCAGCAGCTGGTGTTCGCGACCCGCCGCCGGCTGCGGGCCGGACTGCTGGCCGTGGCCCTGCTGCCGCCGCAAGAGCTCTTGCTCACGGTTCCCGAGGTGGCCCGGCTGTGGTACCTCGTGTGCGGCAAGCAGCCGGGAGCGGGCACGGCCGAGGCGCTCTGGCGGGCCAGCGACGGCTGGTTCCAGCCGCTGCGGCTGGCGCTCGAGGCGACCGGCGGCGCAGGGCTCGAGGCGGCGACCGCCGAGCAGCTGCTGGAGCTCTCGCCGGTGCGGCTCTTCCTCCGCCACGAGGTGCTCGACGCGCTGCCGGCGACGGAACGCGAGCTGCTGCTCGCGGCGCCGGGCGAGCGCCCGGCCGCCGGCGAGGAGTGGCGCGACGCGCCGGGTGCCGCGGGCGCTTCGGGAGCCGCGGGAGGCGCGGGAGGCGAAGGTGGCGAAGCCGGTGGCGATGCCGGTGGCGATGCCGGGCTGGCTGCCTGGCGGCTGGTGGACGAGCTTGGCTTCTGGGTGGAGGGAGGAGACCGGGACCGGCTGCCGGCGCTGCTGTGTGCCTGCCTCGACCGGGAACGGGGCCGGCGGCGGCCGCGGGCGGAGAAGAGAGGCAGGTCCGGCGGCGCTGCCCGGTCCAGGTCAGGGTCCGGCGCAGCGCCCTCCGGGCCCGGGGCGGCACGGTCCGGACCTGGCGGGGATTCGTCCATGGCGGGCGCGGCAGGCGCGGAAGGCGCCGCGGGAGCGGTGGGCCTGGCGGGTGCGACGGCTCCGGAGACGGCGGTCCGGCAGGCATACCGCGTCCGCCTTTTCGGTGGGCCGACGGTGCGCCAGCTCACCGCCGATGGCGAGCGGGAGGTCGGCTGGAAGCTGCGCCGCTCGTTCCAGGTGCTCGCTTTCCTCGCCTCGTCGCCGGATCTCCAGGCCGGACGCGAGGAGCTCGAGGAGGCGGTGTGGCCCTCGGACGGCGAACGCACCATCGATCGCAACTTCCATCCCACCCTGAGCCACCTGCGGCGCGCGCTGGAACGCCAGCGTGGCGGCTCGGTGCCGCAGCCGCTGCTGTTTCGCGCCGGCATCTACCGCCTCAACCCCGAGATCGAATGGCACATCGACCTGCAGGACTTCAACCGCCTCGTCGTGGAGGGGCGCGAGCTGATCGCGCGCCGCGAGGACGGCGCCGCCGCGGACTGCTGGCAGGGTGCCTGGAAGTTGTACCGCGGGCCGTTCCTGCAGGGTTACTACCAGGCCTGGGTGATGTCCCGGCGCGAGGCGTGCCAGCAGGCTTATGTCGAGCTGCTGCGCGACCTCGGCGACCTCTCCATGCGGCTCGAGCGCTCCGAGGACGCGCTGGACTCCTACCGTGCGGTGCTGCTCGAGGACCCGCTGCAGGAGCGGACGCACCTCGCGGTGATGCGGCTCTATGCCGCCCAGGGCCGGCGCGACCTGGTGCGGCGGCAGTACGAGCGGCTGTGCACGCACCTGCTCGACGAGCTCGGGGTCGAGCCGCTGCCCGAGACGGTGCAGGAGTACCACCGCCTCATGAGCTGACTCCGGGGAATCTCCCTCCGGCCCGGGTCTCGGGTGGCGGGGGTACCCCCCCCCCGGGCCCACTGGGGGCGCCCCCCGCGGGGGGTGGGGGGGGGGGGGGGGGACCACCCCCCCCCCCCGACCCGGCCAGCAGGGCCTTGAGCGTGAAAATGTCGACGCCGGCTTCGAGCAGATGGGTCGCGTAGCTGTGCCTGAGCGTGTGCATGGTGCAGCGTTTGTTGAGCCCGACGCGATCTACCAGGTGGCGAAACTGCCGCTGCACGTTGCCGTCGGTAATCGGCTGGTCCGGTTTTTGCCCGGGGAAGAGCCAGATGCGCGGGCGCTCAAGCCGCCAGTAGGCACGGAGTTCTTCGAGGAGTCGCTGCGACGTCGGCACGAGGCGATCCTTGCGTCCCTTGCCCTGGCGAACGTGGATGACCATGCGTGCGCTGTCGATGTTGCCGACCTGCAGGTGGATCAATTCGCTCATGCGCAGGCCGCAGGCGTAGGCGAGTTGCA